>Ga0181521_10001549_pt1 | contig 28345 bp, 24 predicted proteins | sample PEATcosm2014_Bin_32_FD_119764 | JGI IMG/M metagenome (GOLD analysis project Ga0181521, IMG submission 119764) | Peatland microbial communities from MTU Mesocosm Facility, Houghton, MI, USA - PEATcosm2014_Bin02_60_metaG | ecosystem: Environmental > Terrestrial > Soil > Wetlands > Peat | place...
GCTGAACCTGCGAAGGCCGCCCTCGTGGTGGACGACGACGACATCTTCCGCAATCGGCTTTGCCGCGCCTTCGCGGCCCGGGGATGGGAAGCGATCGGCGCGGCCGATGGCCCGAGCGCGCTGGAGCTTGCGTCGCAGTCGAGTCCCGACCTCGCCGTAGTGGATCTGCGGTTGCCGGGCATGAGCGGAATCGACATCGTGCAGGGACTGCGGAGCCTCGACGAGACAACCTGCATTATCATGCTCACCGGATACGGCAGCATCGCGACGGCGCTGACGGCCACGAAACTCGGTGCGAACCACTACCTCAGCAAGCCGGCCGATGCCGACCAGATCCTGAACGCGTACAGCAGGATCAATGAAGGGTCGAGCGATCCTCCACCAGAGCCGGGCGCTCACAAGGTACCGAGTCTGGCCCGCGTCGAATGGGAGCACATTCAACGTGTTCTCTCGGACTGCGACGGAAATGTTTCGCAAGCCGCGAAGCTCCTCGGTCTGCACCGCCGCTCGCTCCAGCGGAAACTTGCGAAATATCCGCCTCAGATCTGAGATCTCATCGCAGCTCGAACGTCTTTGAGCAGACGAAACAAATGCCAGGGATCGCTCGGCGAAGGGACAAAAGTGAAGCCTCGTAATAGCACCAGGCGTTGACTACAGTCCGTGAGACTGGACAATGGGTGTATGAGGCCCCCTTCCGAAGTGCTTGCGGGAATTCGCGATTCGATTGAGGAAGCGGACACCGCGTTCTTCAAATTCGTCAATACCGGAAATTCCGACTATCGCGACGAACAACAGGAAATCGTGGCCTATTTCCTCGATCGAGCGTTTTTGGAACTGAAGGTGTTTCTTGAGGCCAAAGGAATCTTGCAGATGCTCAGGGATGTAGCCGCTGGCCACGCAAGAGCCGCGGAGGATTTCATGAAATCGAAGATGACTCCATGGGGAGAACCAGATTCCTTCTGGGTGGGGTACCTCCGTAAGTACTTGAGAGCGGTTGACACGAACTTTGGATCAACGTCGCCCTCGACCGTTACGAAAGAACTGCTCGACATCCTGCGTGCTACCCTCTATTCGATCACCGACCCAAACTGCTTTCCTTCGCTACCGGGAAACGAAACGGACGTCGGCGAGAGTACTCAGATTATTGTGATGTCGGGTGAGCCTGTAAGCGGCAAGCCTGCGAGAGAGAAGACTGCACGAAAAGGTCGCCTGCCCAAGAAGCGGCAAACGCCGTAAGCCCACCGATGTCGGTGGCTCGGGGATGCGCCGTCTGGGTGTGGGAAAGCCCGGCGGGGGCCTATTCCTTAAAAGGCACGTATACTTCCACGTAACTGCCGGGTTCCGCCGCATTGACGGCGGCAACGATTGTTTCCGCGACGAGTTTCACCATCGGCCATTGTGAATGCTCAAGCACCACCAGCGCGATCTTCCGAGCGGTTAGATTCTGCTGGTATCGGATATTCTTGTCGGTCGTCAATATGATCTCGAAACCGGCTTGCTCGGCAAGGTCGATCAGCTCCCCGTTTTTGAGTTCCTCCCAGCCTCGGCCCCGCGCTTCCTCCACGGTATGGCCTGCGAGGAAACGGGCGAGGCCTCGGGGCGTTCCGTTATCGAAAAGAATCAGCATCCGGCGTAGATTTACGCATAGCTGGGTTCCTTCTCCAACGAACGCGCCACAAACGCCATGAGACTGTCCAGCTGCTCGCGGGTCACCGGAAACTGTTCGATTACTTCCTCGATGCTCATTCCGGCTTCGAGGTTTTCAAACAGAACTTTTACCGGCGTCCGGGTTCCACGAAGAACCCACGCGCCGCTGACCTTGCCGGGGATGCTCTCCACGGCGGGGCATTGCGACCAGTCGAGACTCGCCATTTGTTCGAACTCCTTCTTTTAGAGTACGCCAGATCCCCATGCAGTTGAATTGTCCATTTGGACACTGAATTGAAACACTTCCATCGCCGGCCGTAGTCGAAAATGGAGGTGAGCCTCAAGCATGGACACCACCCAACTATCCGCCGCGCTGACCGAACTCGCTCTCGACCTGCGCTGGGCATGGAATCACGCGGCCGATGGTCTGTGGCGTCAGCTCGATCCCGATCTATGGGAAAGTACCGGCAACGCGTGGTTCGTCCTTCAGACCGTTTCAAAGGAAAAACTGCAGGCTGCGGGCGCCGATCCCGAATTCCAGCGCCAACTCAGCGAATTGCTCGAGCAGAAGCGCCGGCGCACCGAGGCTCCACATTGGTTCCAGCAGACCTACCCCGATTCGCCCCTCACTGCCATCGCGTACTTCAGCCTCGAGTTCATGTTGAGCGATGCGTTGCCGATTTACTCCGGCGGTTTGGGCAACGTAGCAGGCGACCAGTTGGAATCCGCCGGCGACCTCGGTGTCCCGGTGATCGGTGTCGGGTTGCTCTACCAGCAGGGTTACTTCCGGCAACACATCGACGGACTGGGCAGGCAACAGGCGCTCTATCCCATCAACGATCCCAGCCAGCTTCCCATTACGCCGGTACGCCAGGCGAATGGGGACTGGCTGTCCGTCACGATGGAACTGCCTGGTTTCAAACTGCGTGTTCGCACCTGGCACGTCCAGGTCGGCACCACGAGACTCTATCTGCTCGACACCAACGACCCCGCGAACCTGCCGGAATACCGCGGTATAACGGGCGAACTCTATGGCGGCGGGCCCCGCACGAGGCTGCAGCAGGAACGAGTGCTGGGCGTTGCCGGATGGCGCCTGCTGCGCGCGCTCGGCATCAAGCCTGAAGTTTGCCATCTCAACGAAGGACACGCGGCATTCGCGGTGCTCGAGCGCGCCCGCAGCTACATGGAGGACCATAAGCAGCCCTTCGATGTGGCGCTTTCCGTCACGCGTGCCGGGAACATCTTCACTACCCACACGCCAGTCGAAGCCGGATTTGACCGGTTCCCTTCCGACCTGATGGAACCTCATTTCAGGCAGTACGCCGAAGAAGAGCTCGGGATTTCGCTTCCGCAGCTCCTTGCGCTGGGCCGCCGGAACCCGGATGACGAAAACGAGCCATTCAACATGGCGTATCTTGCCGTTCGCGGATCGGGCGCGGTCAATGGCGTCAGCCGTCTGCACGGTGAAGTGAGCCGGCGTATTTTTCAAGGTTTATTCCCACGATGGCCGGAGACGGAAGTGCCGGTCGGCCATGTCACTAACGGCGTTCATGTCCCCACCTGGGATTCACTGGAAGCCGACGATCTGTGGACGAGCGCCTGCGGCAAAGAGCGCTGGCGGGGGGACCTGGAGGCGCTCGAAGAAGGACTTCGCCGCGTTCCCGAGACCGAACTGTGGACGATGCGAACGAAGGCGCGAAAGGCCCTCGTCGACTACGTCCGGCAAAGGCTCGCGCGGCAGCTGGCCGGGCAAGGCGCATCACGCGAAGAGACCCGTGCGGTGGAAAATATTTTCGATCCCGATTCTCTGACCATGGGTTTCGCGCGGCGGTTCGCCACGTACAAACGCCCGAATCTGCTTCTGCACGATCCGGACAGGCTCCTGCGCATCCTCACCAATCCAAAGCGTCCGGTGCAGTTGATCCTGGCCGGCAAGGCGCATCCGGAGGATACCGCCGGCCAGGAAATGATCCGGCAATGGATCCAGTTCATCCGCGGGACGCCGGCCTTCTCCCAGGCCGTCTTTCTCAGCGACTACGACATGACTATGACCGAGCATCTCGTACAGGGGGTCGATCTCTGGCTGAACACGCCGCGGCGTCCCTGGGAAGCCAGCGGCACCAGCGGGATGAAAGTGCTGGTGAACGGAGGATTGAATTTTTCCGAACTCGACGGCTGGTGGGCCGAGGCTTACACTCCCGATGTCGGCTGGGCCATCGGTGACGGGCTCGAGCATGACAGCGACCCTCGCTGGGATGCTGCGGAAGCCGAGCGGCTCTACAGCTTGCTGGAACAGGAAATCGTTCCCGCGTTCTATCGCCGCGATGAGGCGGGCGTCCCGTCGGATTGGGTAGCGAAGATGCGCGAGAGCATGGCGCTTCTGACGCCCGAATTCTCGGCCAATCGCGCGGTCCGGCAATATACGGACAATTACTACCTCCCGGCGGCCAATGCTTTGCGGGAGCGCTCAAAGGACAACGCGGCACTGGGGAACGCCTTGCTGCACTGGCAGTGTCGGGTCTCCGAACACTGGCCGCGCCTGCGCTTCGGAGACTCCACGGTGGAGTCCGACGCGAGTCGGCACGTCGTTCACGTGCAGGCTTATCTGGATGAACTCGACCCCGCTGCCGTTCGCGTCGAGCTCTGCGCCGAAGGGCGGGCGGGAGGGCAACCCGTTCGCGTAGTAATGGAGCGGGGGGACCCATTAATCGGATCGATGAACGCATATACCTTCACCGCCTCCGTCCCCGCCGACCGGCCCGCCACGGACTTCACGCCGCGCCTGGTACCATTTCACCCGGCGGCGTCGATACCGCTCGAAGCCAACCAGATCCTCTGGTACAAGTAGGGAGATGCGGCTGCCAGCCGCGTTTGTCGTTAAAAACTGCGTAACCTTTTCCGGAATCGCCAGTTCTCCTGTTTGTAAGGATGGGCATCGCCAACGGTGGTATCGAGTACGACACCGACCATGAACGGATGGCGGCGGTCGCGCGCGGCGATCTTGCAGGCATGAATGAGATCTACCGGAATCGGCACAGGCCGCTGTTTCGTTTCTTCTATCGGCTGACGAACAGGCAGGCCACGGCGGAGGATCTGGCCCACGAGGTTTTTCTGCGCATGATTCGTTACCGGCACACATATCAGGCGGAAAAGGAAGGTGCCGAAGCCGCGGGCGCCTTCGAAGCCTGGATGTACCGCATCGCCCGCAATACCCTGGCCGACCATGCCCGGAAGCAGCGCCACGAAGTCGCTCCGGGCGAGGGCGAACTGGAATCGATAGCGAGCGCCCGGCCCACGCCGTTCGAAACAGCGGCGAAGCGGCAGGATCTCGCCCTGCTCCACCGCGCCCTGCGGGAACTGCCGGACGACAAGCGGGAACTACTGGTGCTCACGCGGTTCCAGGGCCTCTCGTATGAACAGATCGGCCGTATTCTCGGCTGCCAGGCGGGAACCGTGAAAGGGCGTGTGTTCCGCGCCATGAAGGAACTGGGCTCTATCTATTCGGAGTTATGTAAGGAGAAAGCATCATGATGTGCAGCCATGCGAAGGAACTGATGGCCGCGTACTGGCAACGTGAACTGGCAGGCGACGATCAGCCTGCCCTTCAGCGGCACCTCGAAACCTGCGCGGAATGCAGCGCCGAAATGGCGGCGCTGGGCGGCTTATGGGAGCGTCTCGCGGACATTCCCGCGCCCGAGCCAAGCCAGGCGCTCAATGTCCGATGGCAGTCGACGCTGGAATCGCTTATTCCGTCCAGCGTTATCCCTTCAAACAAGCCTGTTTCGCGAACCTGGCCGTTCGCGAACCTCTGGCCGAGCAGCCCCGCATGGCAGGCCGCGATCGCGCTGGCCTGTCTGCTGATCGGGATCTTCGCCGGTGCAAACCTGCCGCGTCAGAACAAAGAGATCGCGAAACTCCACGATGAGATCGCGAGCACCCGCGAAATGGTGGCGCTCTCGCTGCTGCAGCAGCAGTCCGCCACCGAGCGGCTGCGAGGGGTGGATTACACGGGTCGCATGCAGACCATGGAGCCCGAAGTGGTTTCCGCGCTCACCGAAGCGGTCGCGCACGATCCCAGCGTCAACGTACGGCTTGCCGCGATCGACGCCTTAAGCAAAGCCTCGGGCAGCCCCGGGGTTCTGCAGTCGCTTACCCAATCCCTGCCCCGGCAGGATTCGCCGATGGTGCAGGCGGCGCTCATCGATTACCTTGTCGAAGCCCGGGATCGAAAGGCGCTCGGCGCGCTCCGGCAGCTTGCGGCGCAGCCGGACCTGAACCCCGCAGTGCTGGAGCGAACCCATTTCGCATTGCGGCAACTCAGTCGATAACTATTGTCAGGAGATCGAAATGTACTACCAAAGAATCGCTATAGCGGTAACCGCGTGCGCGCTCGTCGCCACCGTTCTCGATGCTTCCCGCCGGAACTGGACCGCCGAAGCCCGCGAGCCGTTTCACTATACTTTTTCCAACGACAAGACTCTCGATGTCGACAACGTGGATGGCACGATCCAGGTGGTCGGCGACAACGGTAATACCATCCGTGTCGAAGGCGAGCGAATCGCCCGCGCGGAAGACCAGCAGGCGCTCGACCGCGCCAAACGCGATGTAAAGCTCGACGTCAATGAGAAAGACGGCATCGCCCAGCTTTACGTCAACGGCCCGTTCCGCGACAACGGCCACTCGAGCGCCGATCACGGCTTTCACATCCACTTCGACGAACATGAATACGAGGTGACTTATAACTTCACCATCCACGTGCCGCGCGACACCGCCCTGCGCCTTCGCACCGTGAACGGCGACGTCAAAACCGAAGAGACGCGCGGCAAGTTCGACATTCACGGCGTAAATGGAAGCGTTACGATGACCGGCATCGCCGGGTCCGGAACCTTGCGGACGGTAAACGGGCGCACGGCCGTTTCTTTCCGGGAAAATCCGCGGGAGCCAAGCGACTTTCAGACCGTCAACGGGGCTATCGAGGCCTCTTTTCCCCCCAATTTCTCCGCCGATCTTCGCCTTAAGACGGTGAATGGCCAGGCTTATACGGATTTCGAGGCAACCGCCCTGCTGCCTTCCACCGCGCAGTCCGGCGACCGCAGGAACGGAAAGTTTGTGTACCGGACCAACCACACCAGCAGCGTCAGGATCGGCTCGGGCGGTCCCGAGTTGAGCTTCGAGACTGTGAACGGCGATATCCGAATTAAGAAAGAGAGTCGTTAAATGAAACGCATTTTATTTGTAGCATTTTGCATCGCGGCAATCGCCGCCGCACAGGACAAAGTCACTGTACCCCTCTCCAGCCCTTCGCAGCCCGCGACCGTCAAGGCTCGTTTGGTCACCGGCAGTATCACTGTGACGGCCGGCACTGGCCCACAGGTCGTTATTGAATCCCAGGAAGAGAGCGGAGGCAGGGATCGGGGCCGCCGCCGCGATCGCGATGGCGCTGTTCCTCCCGGCATGCACCGTATCGATGCCGGCGCGCACGGCTTCAATGTGGAAGAGGACCATAATGTCGTCACGGTGATCCCCGATTTCGGCGGTCAGGGCATGAATCTCTTGCTCCAGGTGCCTGTCAATACCTCAGTCGAGCTCAAGACGGTCAACGGCGGCCACATCGACGTAACCGGAATCAGCGGCGACCTCGACGTCGAAAACGTCAACGGCGCGGTCACCCTGACCAACGTTTCCGGCTCCGTTTCCGCGCACACGGTGAACGGCAGCCTGACGGTAAGCCTGGACCGGGTCACGCCGGATAAGCCGATGTCCTTCAGCTCCCTTAACGGGAAGGTCGACGTTACGCTTCCGGCCGATGCCAAAGCCCGCCTGCGCCTCAAGACCACCAACGGGGCCGTCTACAGCGATTTCGACGTGAAGATGGAACCGGACACCAGCAAGCCTGTGATCGAAGACGGACGCGGACAAGGCGGCAAATACCGCATCCGGATGGACCGGGGAGTCTACGGCTCCATCAACGGCGGCGGACCGGAATATTCCTTCCAGACCATGAACGGCAGTATCCTCATCCACAAAAAGTAGGCTTCCCGCCGCATGAATAAAAAATAATCGGGGCGGGCACTTGTAAGTCGCGGCGGCGATCTTATACTCAAATCACTCGCTGCTTCGCGCTCCCATGTTATCCTCGGCCCCGGAGTATTATTGCTTCCTTGTACTGGTCTTCCTTGCCTTCTGGTCGCTTCGCCGCTTTCGGCTGGCCTGCATGGTGTTCGTTTGTGCGGCCAACCTGTTCTTTTATGCCAAGTGGGGATTGATTTACCTCCTCTTGATACCCGGCGCGGCTACCAGCGACTTCCTGATTGGCCGCCTGATCGCCCGGAGACAAAGCCCGTCGATCCGCCGCTCACTTGTATCCATCAGCATCCTGATTAACGCAGGGTTGATTCTCTCGGGCAGAACAGGCAGCTTAGTCCTCCCGCTTAGCCTCTCCTTCTATGCTTTCCAGGCTCTGACTTACACGATTGACATCTATCGCAGGGAAGCACAACCTTCCGCAAGTTACCTTCAATATCTTGCGTCGGTAAGTTTCTTTCCGACCGCGCTGGCTGGTCCGATTACCCGCGTCTCATCGCTTATACCCCAGTGGAATTGGAAAGGCGCAGTCCTGACCGGCGAGGAAGGCAGCCGCGCGCTTTTTCTGATCGGCCTCGGCCTCGCCAAGAAGTTTCTGATCGCCGACTATCTCGGCAACAACCTGGTGGACCGCGTCTTCGATCTGCCGACTCTCTATTCCGGCGGGGACGTTTTGGTGGCCGTCTACGGCTATGCGTTTCAGCTGTATTACGATTTTTCCGGGTACAGCGACATCGCGGTGGGAGCCGGATTGCTGCTTGGAATTCGCCTGCCCGTGAACTTCAACGCCCCGTATCGGGCACTCGACATTGCCGATTTCTGGCGGCGCTGGCACATCTCCTTTTCCAGCTGGCTGCGCGACTATCTCTACTTTTCCCTGCCGGGCCCGCGCACGCGTTTCATGCCGTACGTCAACCTGATCGTCACCATGGCGATCGGCGGGCTTTGGCACGGGCTGAGCTGGACCTTCCTGATCTGGGGCCTGCTCCACGGAACCGGCTTGGCCGGATTCCGCCTTTGGCAACGTGGGGGCAAGGTCCGCGTCCGCGCCGAAAGCCGGGCTTTGAGCTTCCTCGGCGCACTGCTGACGTTCCACTTCGTCCTGCTGACATGGATCTTCTTCCGGGCGGCGAATGTCGAAACCGCGCTGAAGATTCTCAGCCAGATAGCGGCCTTCCGGTTTTCGTTCGGCAACGCTTTGTTTAGTAACACCACGCCGGCGTTTCTGTTCGTCCTGCTGGCCGGGGCGGCCGCTCACTTCATCCCGAAGTCGTGGTATGACGGCAGCATCATCGGTTTCTCCCGCACGCCGGCCCTCATTCAATCCGCCGCCCTGGCGCTTTTGGTGCTCGCCATCCAGCGTGTAGCTTCCACTGGGGCAGCTCCGTTCATTTATACCCGCTTCTGACCTATGTTTCCCCACAAGACCACCTTCACCATCGGCGTGTTCGTCATACTCGCGGCCGTGATGCCGCACGGCGTACGGCCCGCACAGCTGGTGTCGACTCTGACGCTGGTCGGGCCGGGAACCGCTCGAGTAGCTGTCGCCCCGGTCCTGAAACAAACGCAACCAGTGGTGAGGCAGGCAATACCCGATCTCGACGTACCGCCGGGGAGCCTTGACGCTTTCTATGCTTCGCTCCGCCGCGGGCAAGTTACGCGCATCCTGCACTACGGCGATTCGCCCACCACGGCGGATTCGATCACCGCCGACGTCCGCCGGCTGTTGCAATCGGAATTTGGCGATGCAGGCCACGGCTTTCTGCTCATCGCCAAGCCCTGGGCCTGGTACGGCCACAACGGAATCCGCCTGGATGCCAAAGGCTGGCAAATTGAGCCTGCCAGTCAGAAACGGGCTCCGGACGGATTCCACGGATTGGGCGGAGTCAGCTTCCGCGGCGAGCCGGGCGCGTTCTCCCGCGTGGGGCTGCCGGACCCCCATTACACCGGCGCCGTTGTGTACTATCTCGCCCAACCCGGCGCCGGAACCTTCACCGTCGACTTCGGAGAGGCGGGAAAAGAGAAGATAGTAGAAGTGAACACGGCCGCCGATGAGAAAAAACCCGGCTTCGCGGAGTTTGCGCTGCCGCCTGGGACCACGACGATCGAACTGCGCGTGACCGGCGGAAAAGTCCGCCTCTTCGGGTATCGCTTTGACAAGGACCAGCCCGGCATCCAGTACAGCAGCATCGGGATCAACGGCGGTCAGGTACAAATGGTGCTTCGGTACTTCGAGGCCGATCAATGGACACAAGCGCTGCGCCACGAAAACCCGGCGCTGGTGATCTTGGATTACGGCACGAACGAGAGCATCTTCACCGCTTACGTGCAGAAACAATATCCGGATGAGCTGCGCCAGGTGATCGCGCGCATCCGCGAAGCGTTGCCCCACGCCTCTCTGCTTTTGATGGGTCCGATGGACCGGGGCGTCATGAACGCGGCGGGGCAGATCGTCACCCCGGAAACGCTTCTGACGCTGATCGAAGTGCAGAAAAAGGTTGCCGCGGAGACCGGCTGCGCGTTCTTCAACACGTTCGACGCGATGGGCGGGGCGGGAACGATGGGCCGCTGGTATCACGATCGGCCCCGCCTCGTCAGCGCCGATTTCATGCATCCGATGCCGGCCGGAGCCGCTAAGGTTGGCGCTCTCTTCGCAGGGGCGCTGATGCAAAGCTACGCGGCCTCCCAACAATGAACGCCGGCTCCAGTCGTGCCCTTGTGGGGCGGGGCTTCGGCCCTGCAGCCGGGCTTCCGCCCGGCCGGTTGCGCCTCACAGGCTTCCGGATCGGAACGCTGTCCTGCGCCTTAATTCTCCTGATCGCCCCGCTGGCCTCCGCCGCGGCGCCTCCCAAAAAGAAAAAACGCCCAGCCGCCGCCTCCGTGCCCGCAGCCGTGCGTCTGGCTGCCCGCCGGGAAATCGAAGCCAAAATCGCCACCATCGAAACCGGCATCGAAAATTCCGGCGCGCTGGCCAGCTATTTCGCGTCTCTCCAGGCGGGAGACCCAATCCACATCCTGCAGTACGGCGACTCCCACACCGCATCCGACGACTGGGCGAACGCGATCCGCACCGCCGCGCAGGCCAAATACGGCAACGGCGGCCCGGGATTCGTCCAGGCCGGGCATCCTTACCGCGGCTACCGGCGCTTCGATGCCTCCGGCGCCAACTCGCCGGGATGGAAGACCGAAGGCACCATGGCCATCCACGGGGACGCAAACCAGGGCCTGAGCGGTATCAGCATCTCGACCGAAGCCGCTGGCCAGACCGTCAATTTGACGGCATCCGGCGAAGCGCTCGAAATCTTTTACCTGCAGCAGCCCGGCGGTGGCCAGCTCGAACTCACCATCGATGGACAAAGCGGCGGCGCCTTTTCCACCGACGGCGATCTCGGCCCCGGCCAGTCGGAATACTCGCTGACGCCCGGCCAGCATCAACTGTCGCTGCGGACGCTCGACTTCGCGCCGGTCCGGCTGTTCGGCTGGGCTCTCGACAACAAGCCGCTCGACAACAAGCAGGGCATCACCGTCGAAACTCTCGGCATCAACGGCGCGGAAGCCAAGGTGATCCTCGACTGGAACGAGCGCGTTTGGGCCGCGGAACTCGACCAGCGCAATCCGTCTCTGGTGATCCTCGCCTACGGAACAAACGAAGCCAATAGCCGCAGGTGGACCCCGGAACAGTACCGCGCGGATCTGGTTGCCGTTATCGAGCGCATCCGGCGCGCGGCCCCGGCGGCATCTATCCTCATGATCGGTCCGCCGGACTGCGGACGCCTCCGGCCTCTGCTGCACCTTTCCGAAGTAATCGACATCCAGCGCGAAATCGCGCGTCGGCAGGGCGTGGCGTTCTGGGACTGGCGCATGCACATGGGCGGACCGGGTATTGTCAAGCGTTGGGTGTTGGCGGGCTGGTCGCAAACCGACTACATTCACCTGACGGCCGAAGGTTACCGGATGCTCGGCAAAATGGTTTTCGATTCAATTTCATATGAGCAAACAGGACAGGATCGCGGAGATCGTTAAACGAGTTTCAAAGAAAAAGATAGCGCCCGGCGCCGATGAGTCGTTATTCGATTCCGGCTATCTGGATTCGTTCGCGCTGACGGATATGGTGATGGAACTGGAGCGGGAATTCGGACTTACGATCCCGGATGCCGATCTCAGCCCGCGCCGCTTCGATTCGATTGCCCGCATCGAGCACTATCTCGACAGCCGCGCGAATTGAATGGCTTCGATTTTTTCCTTTGGCCGCTATCTTCCCGAGCGTGTCCTCGGCAACCAGGAACTCGCCCGCACCCTCGGCTGCGATCCCGAATGGATTCTGCAGTCGAGCGGTATCGAAGAGCGCCGAATAGCCGCCCCTGGGCAAACGATAGCCGACCTCGGAGTCCAGGCCGCGCAGCACTGTCTCCAATACGCCGGCCTCCAGCGTGCTCCGGCGCCAAAACTGATCATCGTGGCTTCCGGCTCAGCCGAACGCCGTTTCCCCGGCCCGGCGGCGCAAATCGCGCAGAGACTGGGATTTGCCGGCATCCCCGCCGGCATCCCTGCAATCGACCTGCCCATCGCCAGCGCCGGATCGCTCTTCGGAATAGCGCTCGCCGCGCAACTGGCCCCGCACTACGGCCCGGTCCTGGTAGTGGCCGCGGAGAAGATGTCCGGACCTGCGGCCTCCGAACCCGCCGACAAAAATGTGGCCATCATCTTCGGCGATGGAGCCGGAGCCTGTCTTATAACGCCGGAGCCGGGCGGACTCGAAATCCTCGATTCCGTGCTCCATTCCGATGGCGCTCACTCCGAGGATCTCCGGCTCGAATTCACAGGACCGGTCGAGATGAACGGCATGGCGGTCATCAGGCACGCCACCCGCAAACTCCCCGAAGTCGTCAACGAACTGTTGGCGCGGAATCAGGTGAGCCCGGCCACGGTCAGCGCCTTCCTGATGCATCAGGCGAACCAGAACCTGATCGACCGCGTGGCGCGCGCCCTCGACGTACCGGCCGCCCGATTCTACTCCAATATCAGGCGATACGGCAATACTTCGTCCGCGTCCATGCTGATCGCGGCGGCGGAGTGGCGCGAGAGCGTGCAACCGCAGCCGGGAGACACGGTTTGTTTCGCGGCTTTTGGAGCCGGGTTCCACTGGGGAGCGTTCCTGGCCCGGCAGTGCTGACAGACAAGGAAGTGGGGCACAGGATGGCATCCAGGATGGCATCCTGCGCAGGGTTGGTAGCCCCGCTGGCCGGTTATCAGACGTGCCGCGCCCCAGACAACACCCCAGTCGCAGCGCGCCGATAATTCGGTGAAAGTGCGTTACGCCTTCGCAGGCCCTTCTTTGAGTACCTGATCGAGAGCGGCGTTGAACTTGCCCACGTCCTCGTAAGTCCCGACAGTCACCCGGATATGCTCCGGCCACTCCGGCCACCTGTTGCCGGCGAGCATTACCATTAGCTGTAGGATTCCACCGTTAACAGTTTCAAATCCTTCTACAAACGCAGCAGGAAACGGGTGCGATTCAGCACCGCATTCACCTCCGTCAGCGGTTTGTTCTTGTCCGCGAGTATGCCGCGTCCACCAGCCGCCGAAGTATCTCAAGGGCGCATCCACCAATCGACCTCCGATGCTGAATTTGTATGGCTTAGGAAAACCTCCTGCCTTCTGAATCATCCACAAGCCGAACTCGTGTGCCTTCTGAACCACCTTTTCCAGATCGTGATTGGAACCCGACTCCCCGAGCCTCTCGATCAGGTTCTGGACCTTGTCGGCCGTCAGGTTACTCAATACGTTCGAAGATACCGTCAGGATCGTGGCCGCCAGCGGATGAAGACCCGCGACAGTCGTCGCAACTCCGGCGCCAACGGCGACTGTGGGGAACAGAATACCCCCGGCCGCACCCCAGATGGAACGTGCGACGTCCCGGACGGGTTGCCCAACTCCGATCGGCATAGGCCCGTATTTTACCAGCGAAATCAAACATACTGCCTCCTGCCGGGAGACCTGTTTTCTTCCGCAAAGCCGAAGCGAACTTTATCGTTCACGCGACTTTCCCAATAATTTTCCCCGCTAACTCCCTGAAAACAACCTCCCCGCCATTTTCCCTGCCAAAAGCTGTCCTGCGCTCAGGCGTAGAATGCAGCCGTAAGTTTGTCGGGTTCGTGTTCATTCGTGCGAGGCTGCCCGTTTTGAAAAAAGTGTTTTCCCTACACGAACCCAATTTGTTGTTGAAAACAATAGCGGGCTTGGCCTTCATCCGTTTTCATCCGAGCCGTTTTTGATTTTCGGCTTACTCAATCGGAGCGTTCACGCGCCTTTTGACTTTTTTTGAGCAGGCTCAATCCCCTGATTCCCGTAGCGTTACCGGTTTTGGCCCCGTCCGCCTGCACGTCGAGCGGCACACCCTGGTGCAACACTCGGACCGGAAAGGAACGCTCGATGCCGGAACGCATATACAAATTACAGCCCGACCGCACGCTCTTACTCAGAGGCTTCGACAGCTTCGCCGCAGCTGCGTCCATTCACAACGCCTCGCCCACCGGCTTTGAGGTCAGCGGAATTTTCCGCGATCCGGCCGATTTCGCCGTCGCCGTTCTTTACGACGCCGATAATTTCTTCGAGCACCCCCTGATCAAATACCTGCCCGATTTCAATTTCGCCGGCCTGACGCTCGATTTCAGCCTGCTCTGCACGGACAGCGTTCAGCCGATCGATTCACCCAAATACAACTGGATCGACTGGGCCACCCTCGACGTCGTCCGCCCCGACGGCACTACTGCCAACGTGCCCCTGTGGGACAACGCGATGTTGGCGGACCCCGCATTTCCCGCGGCTTCCGCCACAGTCAACGTCATCGCCAACAGTCCCCAGATCAACGACCGCCTGACTCTCTGGTACGAGAATCTCGCGTTCGATTTCACCGTGCCCGGCGGCACCGGCGGGTCGGCGACCATTTTTGGAGGGTACAGCGCCAGCATTTCCGTCGGGGCGGCCACTTACACCTACAGCGTCACTACACCGGGCGGCTTGAGCGGAGCGCAGCTCGCGGCGGGATTGGCCGCCGCGGCTGCCGTAGACCCGCAGGTCGCATTCAGCGTCTCCGGCAACATAATCAGTTTCACTTCGAAAGTGAACACGGGCGGCGCCGTCAACGTAAGCGGCTACGATCTCTGGCTCATCACAGGATCGCCGGACGCGGCGATCGCGAGTTACATTGCCGGCCGGATCAACGGCTACAACTGGGCTGGCGCCAACACCACTCACGGGCTGCTGGCCGCGGTCAGTGGTATTGCCATCACTGTAACGGCCGCGCGCTACGGCAGCGTGAATGTGAACGGAACCTCGGTGAGTTGGGTTTCCGGCGCCAAATTCGCCGGCGTCACGCCTGGTTCGACGATCGTGATTGCAGGCGCCGCTTACTCGGTCGCAAGCGTTCAATCACCAATAGCGCTCACTCTCGCTTCGGCGGCGCCCACCGCATCGAACGCGCCGTATCTCGCGCCTCGCGGCGGCCGCGACGGCAACATGATCCAGTTGTACACGCTCGCCACATCGCCCTCCACCCTGGCCTTCGATCAATCTCAAATCCCGCTCACCGGCGGAAGCTCGACAGTGACCTGGAACGTCTCCCTCGATTTCACCGCGCTCGGTATCGACAGTATCCGGCAGTGCTGGCTCACCTTCGCGCCTTCTCTTGCCAACGGATCGGCATATACGGCCGCCGAATGGCTGGCGACCTTTTCCAACTGGCAGCTCAACGAGGCCGATGGCACCGATAGTGTTAAAGCCCTGCAAGTCGCCGGGCCCGGCAGCGTTCGCATCGAGGAAACCGACTCCGCCTGCACCTTCACCGCCAACTGGAGCCGGCAATCCGGCTTCTACTCGAAATACTTCGCCAACGCGGCGAGCCTCCTGAACGAATCGGTCACCGTCACTTACACCTGCCAGTTCACGCACAACCTTTACGTCGGGACTTCCTTGTACGGCACCACGGTTTCAGGAGGGGATGCGACCCTGGTCGGAAATACACTCTACAATCCATCGATCGACGGCACGTTCTACAGCGACCGCGGCATCGCCGGCATCCGGCTCGATGGCGACACCGAGACCCTGCTCGATTGCCGCGTGAACACCGGCTCCGCGCTGGTCGCCAGAAGGCTTCTGCGCACGGCCGTGGCAGCCGGAACGCATACGGTCGTCATCCGCGTGCAGCAGGCGGGCTTCGTTTACTTCGATTTTCTGGAAGCGGCCGTCCTGTCCGACGTGCCGGACGCCCTCGCACCGCGCACCAACGTTTCTCCCGCGCTCGATTTCGATACCGATAACACGTACATGCTGCCGCCCGCGCGCCTGCTGTGGAGCATGAACAAACTGGGATACGCCGGCCCCATCAACGAGTACCTAGGCGTGTTCTGGTGGAACCAGCGCACCGCGTCGGGCGGAACGGTATCGACCGCGCAAGTCACCTTCACCGGCGCCTTCGCATACCAGGATTCCATCATCCTGACCTTCAATCCGCCCGGCGGCGCGCAACTCGGCAAATTCGTGTATCCCACGGATACGCCGGGGACCATAGCCAATCACTTCGCCGCGTACATCAATAGTTCGCTGGTCAGTGCCTGGGCATCGGCCACTACCGCCGGCGTCCTCACCATCACGGCGCGTTCTCAAGGCACGCCCTACGACCTGGTCTTGTCGATTCAGGTCACATCCGCCAACGGCAGCGCGGCCATCGCCCCGGCCCAGCCGCCGGCGGGCGTTTTTCCGCAATGGGTTATAGACGACGGCATAACTCCGCCGATCAACCGCGCGGTAACGGACTGGCACGCCGATTTCTATGCGCAGTGCGCCGCCGGTAACCTCGCGGTGGTGACTTCCTGTTCCATGGAGCTCGTCAATCCGCCGGACGGCTACGTCGCGCGTTTCCCCAATCAAAATGCCGTCTCGACGGCGACCGGATTCGGCACATTGAACTCCAACCAGTGCGCGGTCGGGGCCGCGAATCTGCTCGCGTACCAGAAAGCGGTTTATCGCAACATCGCGCAGATGCAGGCGACGGCCGGTTTAACGCCGAGCGTGCAGTATGGCGAATTCCTGTGGTGGTACATCGCCGATCCGAACGGCAGCGGCATGGGGTACTACGACACCGAGACCACCGCCGCGGCTCAGGCGGCCCTCGGGCGGCCGCTGCAGGTTTTCATAACCACAAACGACGATCCAACGGTAAACAGTTCGGCGGACGCCCTCTTTCTGCGCAATCGGCTGCGGGACTACCTGAGCGCGCTCGTAGCCGATATCCGCTCCGCTTTCCCCACCGTGAAGTGCGAAGTGCTCTGGCCGTACGACGTGAACTACCCGACTCCGGTCGGCGGCGGGGGTGGACAGCTGAACCGGTTCGTGAATCTGCCGGCCGAATGGCAACTGCAATCCACCAGCGGGCTCGACTCCGTCAAGGTCGAAGCGCTGGCGTTTTCCACCGGCCTGCGGAATCTCGACTTGGCCCGCGAGGCAATCCAACTCTTCCCCGCGTTCGGCTGGCCCCTCGGCGCCCTCCGCTATCTGGTGCCGGTTTTCGGCTCCGCCGATCCCTGGCAGCGGGAACTGGCGCTGGTTTGGGGGGCCGGAATGCCGTACGCCAATCTCTGGGCAATCGATCATGTGTATTTGTTCAATCTCGACGTACCCGAGGGGCCGCTGGAGCGCCGCTCGATCGCCAAAGCCGTCTAAGCCTGTGGGGCAGACTGGCAGTCTGCGCGCTGACAGGCCCCCTTTACGGGGACCTCAGCAGGACTGGCAGTCCCGCTCCACAGTCGAAGCGCCACACCCCGTTAGCAACCCCCCGCTTGCGAAAGCTCCCCAATTCCATTACGCTCTAACAGATTGGCTGCGACCGGCAATCATTTGGACGTGACAATGCGGTACTGGGAACTTGTGGACCAGTACCAGAGTCCAACGTTCCAGCGGTTTTCGGTTTGCCGGAGCGGTAGAGGTTCGGTATACTCCGCTTTGTCCACTTTGGTAGCATTTTGATCTGGACGTGGGATTTGCAATCAAAGAGCCGGGAGGCAACGTAAAGTGTCTGATCGTTTGTCGAAAACATTAGCAGAGCTGGTTGCGGTGAGTTTGCTTGCGCTGAGTTTAACGGGAGTGGTGGCGCTGGCCCAGGCCCCCGCGCGTAAAGCGCCGGCTGTGAAGGATCAGGGCGAGTACGACCTCACCCAGGCCATCCAGAAAGAAAAAGATCCGCAAAAACAGCTGGACCTTTTGAGGCAGTGGGAACAGAAATATCCCGACTCCGATTTCAAAGGACAGCGTTCGGTCACGATGGCCCAGGTCGACAGCCAGATCGCAGCGAAGGGGCAACAGGCCGGGGCATCGCCGGCCGACATGGATGCCGCGCAGAAAGCCGCGCAGGACCTTGTCGACAACCTCAACAAGTACCTCGCTCCGGAAAACAAGCCCGCCACCGCCACCGACGACGTGTGGAAGCAGGCACGGCAGACACTGGAACTGCAGGGCCACACCGTGCTCGGCACCATCGCAATGACGAAGAAGACGCCCGATGGAGACGCGACGGCTGAGAAGGAATTCAGAAAGGTGCTGGAGCTTTCGCCCGGTTACGCTTCGATCGCCTACACGCTCGGCACGCTGATCCTGCGCGAACGCAAGGTCGAGCGCATTCCGGAAGCGCTGTTCTATATCGCGCGATCGATCGAAATCACCGGTCCTCAGGCGCTGACGCCGCAGGGCAAAACAGCCGCCGAAACATACCTCAAGAAGGCTTATGCCGGCTATCACGGCGACGAAGGCGGTCTGGATGACGTGAAAAAAGCGGCTATGACCGCTACCTTTATGCCGCCGGACTTCAAGATCGAGAGTGTCACCGACATCGCGAAGAAGCAGGAAGGCGACGCGGCGGCTTTTGCGGCTGCAAATCCGGATATCGCTCTCTGGCGTCAGATCCGCATGGCCCTGACGGCTGCCGATGGCGATACATACTTCGGCCAGATCAAAGACGCCGCGGTCCCGCCGGAAGGGGGCGCCTTTACGATGTTCCGCGCCAAAGTTGTTTCGCAGCCCTCGCCGAAAGAACTGCTGGTGAACGTGGACAATCTCGCCGGCGACGCGACTTTGAAGTTTGAGACGCCGCTCAAAGGCACCGTGGACCCCGGCACCGCCTTTAAGTTCAAGGGCGTGGTCGACTCTTACCAGAAAGATCCCTACACGCTGACCTTCACGGCGGACAAGGACGATGTGGACGGCCTGCCCGCGAGCCTCTTCGCGGCTGCTCCGCCCAAGAGGCCGCGCGCGCCCGTGAAGAAGAAGCAGTAACAGCACGCTATCATACAAGTGCTGTATGCCCTTGTATGAATACAAATGCCAGTCCTGCGGCAAGACCTTCGAGGTGATTCAAAAGTTCGCCGACGAACAACTGAAAACACATCCGGGTTGCGGCGGCATTGTGGAGAAGCTCTTCTCCGCTCCGGCCTTTCATCTCAAAGGAACGGGCTGGTACGCCACCGACTACGGGAAGGGGAACAGCAAATCCGACAAATCGGACGAATCGAAATCCGAAAAGGCCGATAAAGCCGACGCCAAGCCCAAAACCGAATCGACCTCATCCGGTGAGTCCAAAAGCGGCGAGTCCAAAGCCGAATCCAAGCCCGCCGCCTCTTCCGAACCCAAGCCTTCACCAGCTGAAAAAGCGACGTGAGTTGACGTCGGCCCATCTCAGATAGCGCGCCAGATCGGCGCGGTGCTGCCACGAAAACCGGAAGAAAACCGCCGGCGTAATGCGGGCGGCCTCGATTCCCGACCAGGTTTCAATGCGCCACTTCAGGTAGGGGCTGCTCCAGGGCCGAAGCCGGTAGCCCTTCAGCAGCCTCCATGCGATCCTGATCACGCCGGCCCGGATCGCTTCAGGACGGCTTCCTGGGAGTCTGCTGCTGGTCCTTCGATGCGTAATAGCCGCTCCTGGTGCGCGCCACGGGATTCCCCGGAGCCTTGACCACCAGCTTGATCTGCCGATACGTCCCGTCGAGCGCCCCGTTCGACGGCGTATACGCGATCGTGTACTGGTTGCGAATGTCGCGTGCCACCTGGTGCGCGATGCGGTCCACTTCGGAAACGTCCTTCGGGTAAAAGACCGTCCCGCCGGTACTTTCGGCGAGAAGCTGCAGCGCCCGCTGGGCCTTTTTCGCCTCCCTCTTGTCTTCGTCGGTCAGCAGCCCGATGGCGTAGATCAGAACGTCGTCCTGCTGCGCCAGACGGGTCAGCGAGTCGAGCGAGATCACGCTCGCATTGTCGTTCCCGTCCGTAACCACCAGAATGACTTTCTTGTCCCGCTTGGCCTTTTCCTTCAGGTGTTCCGCCGACAACCGGATCGCATCGCGCATGGCTGTCCCGCCGCGCGAATCGATCTTCGTGAGTCCCTGTTCCATCTTCTGGATGTCGCTGGTGAAGTCGGTGTCCAGGTAAACTTCATCGTTGAAATTGATAATGAAGACTTCGTCCTGGGGGTTCGAATCCTTTACCAGCGCAAGCGCGGCCGACTCCACGCCCTGGCGCTTTTCACGCATGCTCCCGCTGTTATCGATGATCAGGCCCATCGAAACCGGAACGTCTTCCCGTTTGAAAAGTTTGATCTGCTGCAGCACGCCGTTTTCGTAAACCTGAAACGCGCTCTGGGGCAGGTTCGTGACCAGACGGCCGCTTTTATCGGTAACCGTTACATTGAGCGGGACCAGCCGCGTCTCGGAGGAAAAGACCGCATCTTCCGAATCGGGCGCGGCAGCGGGCTTGCTTTGCTGGCCGGATATAAGAATCGGAGCGAGTATCGCTACCGCTCCGGCTAAAGTTAAATTCTTCAAGCGATTATTGCGTCGGCGCATAATAGCCGGTTCTCCAGAATGCGTGCAGGGGTGGCAACCCCCTCGGCTGTACCAGTTTGACATTGACCTTCCGGTACTTGCCGTCACGAACCTGGTTTGTCGGGCTAAAGCCGAGAACATATTGATTACGCAGTTCGATTCCTATTTTTGCCGCCACGTCCGGCAACTCATTCAAATTTTCGACGACGAAGTGGCGGCCGCCCGTCGGCTCCGAAACATCGGTCAGCAATCCGGGACCGGCCAACTCCTCGGGCGTGCGCCCGCGCGACTGCACGGGCTCGTATATTCCGATCGCGTAGATCTGGGTGTCCGATTCCTTCACCAGATTCTTGATTTCGCTCTCCGTGTAGCGGCTGCTGTTGTCGCCTCCGTCCGAGATCACCACCAGCGCCTTGCGCGGATTGTGCGCCTTCTTCATGGTGTGCAAACCGAGCAAAATCCCGTCCAGCAGCGCCGTGCGTCCCTTCGATTGCGTGAACGTCAGCCGGTTCTGGATTTCTTCCAGATTGTGCGTCAGCGGCGTAACCAGTTCCGGGCGGTCGTTGAATACCACCAGAAACGCCTCGTCCTCGGGATTCGCGGTCTTGAAGAACTCACTCACTGCCTGTCGCGACTTATCCAGCTTCGGGCCCATGCTGCCGCTGGTGTCGAAGACGATGCCGATCGAAAGCGGCGCGTCTTCGCTGCCGAACGATACTATTTTCTGCTCCATTTTGTCTTCGAAAACCTTGAACGAATCCTGTTCCAGGCCGGTCACAAACCGGTTCAGCGGATCGGTCACCGTGACCGGAATCAGCACTACGTTTGTGTCGATCCGGATGTTGGCGCGGGGCTGCGGCGGCGCCGCTTCGGAGGGCTTTGCCCGCGGCGTGATTTCCACGGGATCTTCGGCTGAACAAACGGCTGAACAAGCTGCGGCGAACAGACAGACAGCGGCCAGCGGCAGTGAAATCGGCACCCGGCGGGATCGCATCTTGTGCTACCCTTTCTGCCTGGAGTCTAGCACACAGCGTTCGTGGTAAGATCGCGTGTGCATCGGAAAATCCTGGGCGTTATTCCGGCCCGGTACGCCTCTTCCCGTTTCCCCGGCAAAGCGCTCGCCAAAGTCGATTCCCGCACCATGCTCGAGCATGTCTACGAGCGGGTTTCGATGGCCCGCTATCTGGGAGCGGTCGTTATCGCGACGGACGACCGGCGGATCTTCGAGGAAGCCCGGCGATTGGGCGCGCGCGTGAAAATGACGCGCGAAGACCATGTGTCGGGCACCGACCGGGTGGCCGAAGTGGCTTCGGCATTCGAAGATTTCGAGCTCGTGGTGAATATTCAGGGCGACGAACCGCTGATCGATCCGAACGCGATCGACGCCGCGGTGCTGCCGCTGCTCGAAGAACCGGCGATCCCCATGGGGACGATCAAAAAAAGAATTGAGGATCCCCGCGAAGTCGCCGATCCGAACGTGGTGAAGGTGGTGACCGATCGCTTCGAAAACGCGATCTATTTTTCGCGGTCGCCTATTCCTTATACGGGCACGCACTACAAACATATCGGCCTCTATGTTTACCGGCGAAATTTTCTGCTGAAGTATTCCGATTTGCCGATCGGGCCGCTTGAGAAGGCGGAAAGTCTGGAACAGCTGAGGGCCCTCGAAAACGGCTTCCGGATCCGGGTGGTCGAGACCGATTACGAATCGTTCGGCGTGGATACGCCGGCCGACCTGGAGCGGGTCCGCCAATTGATCCGCGCCGGCAACGCCGCCGTTGGCACAGAAGTAACACCAGAGGTGACCCATGGCTAAGTTCATTTTCGTCACCGGCGGCGTGGTTTCTTCACTGGGCAAAGGCATCGCGGCGGCATCCATCGGCTGCCTGCTCGAAAGCCGCGGCTTGACCGTCTCGCTGCAGAAGTTCGATCCCTACCTCAACGTGGACCCCGGAACCATGAGCCCGTTCCAGCACGGCGAAGTTTTCGTCACCGATGACGGCGCCGAAACCGACCTCGATCTCGGCCATTACGAGCGCTTCACTCACTCCCCGCTCACGCGCGCCAATAACCTGACCAGCGGGCGCATTTACGAACAGATCATCCAGCGGGAGCGCCGCGGCGACTATCTGGGCAAGACCGTGCAGGTGATCCCGCACGTCACCAACGAGATCAAAGCCGCCATCAAGAGACTCTCGGGCGAAGTGGACGTGGTGATCTGCGAAATCGGCGGCACCGTCGGCGATATCGAATCGCTGCCGTTTCTCGAAGCCATCCGGCAGGTGCGGCACGAAGTGGGGCGCGAGAGCTGCATCTTCGTGCACGTCACTCTGGTTCCCTGGATCAACGCCGCGCAGGAGCTGAAGACCAAGCCGACGCAGCACAGCGTGAAGGAGCTGCGCGCCATCGGTATCCAGCCCGACATTCTGCTCTGCCGCGCCGAGCGTTTTCTGCCGACGGAAATGAAGGACAAGATCGCCCTCTTCTGCGACGTGGATCCTGAAGCGGTGATCACCGCGCGGGACGTCGGTTCCGTCTATGAAGTGCCCCTCACGTTCGCGGAAGAGAAAGTGGACGAGATCATCCTGCGCCACCTGCATCTCGATTCCAGCCGCCCGCGCGATCTGAAAAACTGGTCCGCGATGCTCGACCGTATGCAGAATCCGCGCGACCAGGTGGATATCGCCCTGGTAGGCAAGTACGTCGAGTATGAGGATTCCTACAAGAGCCTGAAGGAAGCGCTTCTGCATGGCGGCATCGCCCACAACGTGAAGGTCGACATTCACTGGATCGAGGCCGAGAGTTTCGAAAAGGGAAAACTCGAGCGCGAGCTGGAAAACTATGACGCGATCCTCGTCCCCGGCGGATTCGGCAAGCGCGGCATCGAAGGCATGATCAACGTGATCGAATACGCGCGCGTGAAAAAAGTGCCTTACTTCGGGATCTGCCTCGGCATGCAGACTATGGTGATCGAGTATGCGCGCAACGTCTGCGGTCTGACGGAAGCGAACTCGACCGAGTTCAATCCGGCCACCCCCCAGCGCGTGATCTTTAAACTTCGGGAGCTGAAAGGCGTCGATGAATTGGGCGGGACCATGCGGCTGGGCGCGTGGCCTTGCGTGCTGAAACCCTGTAGTTTGGCGCAAAAAGCCTATGACGCGACCAGTATCAGCGAGCGCCATCGGCATCGCTTTGAATTCAATCGCGAATTCGAGGAAGTGTTGACCTCCCACGGTCTCAGAATCACCGGTGAGACTCCCGACGGCACATACGTCGAAATCTGCGAGATCGAGGATCATCCCTGGTATCTCGGGTGCCAGTTTCACCCCGAGTTCAAATCGAAGCCGCTCGAACCGCATCCGCTGTTCAGCTCCTTCATCGGCGCCGCGTGCCGGTTCCGTGCGCACAGGATCGCCGCCCGGGAAGCGCCGCTGCTGCCCGAACCTCCGTACCCCGTCGATTGAGCATGCCGCATGAGTATCCAATTCGGCGATTTTCAGAATCCCGCGCAGCTCGTCCTCATCGCCGGTCCCTGTGTCATCGAAAGCGAAGAGCATGTCAACCGGATGGCCGACGCCATTGCGGCGATCGCCTCCGGGGCTGGGTTCCCCTGGGTTTTCAAAGCGTCTTTCGACAAGGCTAACCGCACCAGCCTGAAGGGCTACCGCGGACCGGGCGCGTCCGAGGGCCTCCAAATCCTGGGGCGCCTGCGGAAACGGGGTTTTTCCATCCTGACCGATATCCACGAGCCGGCCCAGGCCGGGTCCGCGGCGGAAGCAGCCGATATCCTGCAAATCCCCGCGTTCCTTTGCCGCCAGACCGATCTGCTTCTCGAAGCCGGCTATACGGGCAAAATTGTGAACGTCAAGAAAGGCCAGTTCGTCGCTCCTCACGATATTCATTACGCGGCGGATAAAGTGGCTTCGACCGGCAACGGTAAGGTGGTCCTGACGGAGCGCGGATCGGCCTTCGGTTACAACAATCTGGTGGTCGACATGCGCGGTTTGCGCATTATGGCGGACGCCGGATGGCCGGTTGTCTTCGACGCCACCCACAGCGTCCAGCTGCCCAGCGGCGCGGACGGCGTGTCGGGAGGCCAGCCCCAGTTCATCGAGCCCCTGGCTTCCGCCGCCGTCGCAACCGGCATTTCGGGTGTTTTTGTGGAAGTGCACGACGCGCCGGAAAAAGCTCTGTCCGACGGACCCAACGCCTTACGGCTCAGTTTGTTGCCCAAGTTCCTCCGCAAACTGCGCTTTATCGACGAGGCTCGCCGTGCCGCCGAGTCGGCATAGACGGCATAGATACGGCATAGATAATGCGGCGCTGAGTTTGTATCTCAACGCTCCGGCTTTCCCGCGCGTCATAAACTTAGACATAGATGCTCCACGTCCGAAACAAGCTCCGGTCCGGATTTTCCCTGATCGAACTTCTGATCGTGATTGCGATCATTCTGATCATTCTGGCGGTCGCGCTGCCAAAGCTCACCAGCGCCCGTCGCTACGCACAGGAGATGGCGGCCGCCAAAGCGATCACAACCATCCACACGGCCGAAACCCAGTACTACTCGCAGTACGGACAATACGCGACGTCACTCGCGCAACTCGGTCCGCCCGCCAGCGGCACACCGGGCCCGCAGGGCGCGGAACTGATCGACAAGGATCTGGCGAGCGGAGAGAAGGGCGGTTTCAAATTTGTTCTGCAGCAAACCCAGAGCGGCTATGCGCTTTCCGTGAATCCCGTGGCCTTCGGCACCAGCGGCACCCATACGTATTTTTCGGATCAGAGCATGAGCATCCACCAGCACAATGGCCAGGAGCCCGCCACCGCCAGCGACCCTCTTCTCGGCGAGACTCAGCAACAGCAACAACAGCAGGGAGCGCCCGCCGGCGCGGCGCCTCCGGCGACAGCACCACCCCAGTAGCGCAGGTGACGATCAGCTCGGGCGCTGGTGGCCTTGCCGTCGCCCCTCGGCTAAACGTCCAGATTCTTCACGTCCAGCGCATTCTCTTCGATAAACTTCCGCCGGCTCTCGACATCCTCGCCCATCAGCGTGGTGAAGATCAAATCCGTAGCCACGACGTCCTCCAGCCTGACGACCAGCAGCGTCCGCTTCTCCGGATTCATCGTCGTATCCGCCAGCTGCTCCGCGTTCATCTCGCCAAGCCCCTTATATCTCTGCACCGACGCGTCGCGCTTGCCCTCGATCTTCACGTGCTCCAGCAGATCCCGCCAGTTATTCTGCACGTCGCGGTTTTCATTCCGCAGCACTGTGAAAGGCGGCTTGTTGAATTTCGAGATCTCTTTGGCGAGCACGCGATATTTCCGGTATTCGGGCTGGTGTGAAAGATCGACGCCGATGCGCCGTTCCGCGTTCGTCGAATCGTGGAACATCGCATAGAAAGCCGAGTGCTCTTCGTCGGCCAATACCTGCGCCGGAATCCCCGCCTTGCGCAGTTCCTCCGAGAGAACGTCCAAATTCGCGCGCTCGCTGAAATCGGCCTTGGTATCGACTTTCAACTCGGCGTTACTCAGAACCTCCACCACACGCGCATCCCTTACGCGCCGCTCCAGTTTCTGCGACATCTGCTGGAATTCATCCAATTTCATCAGGAATGCCCGCAACTCCCCGCCTTCCAGCCGAGGCTTGGCGGCATTACCGTTTACCGCGCCATACTCCAGCACCAGGCTTTCGGTCGCGCGCCGCATGATCTCACGCGTGAACTCCGCCTCGTTCTTGATGTACTTCTCGCTCTTGCCGCGCTTGATCCGGTAGAGGGGCGGCTGCGCGATGTAGACGTTCTGCCGGTCGATCAGCTCCTTCATGTGCCGGAAAAAGAACGTCAGCAGCAGCGTGCGGATATGCGAACCGTCCACATCCGCGTCCGTCATGATGATGATCTTGTGATACCGGAGCTTCGCCGGATCGAAATCGTCCTTGCCGATGCCCGTGCCCAACGCCGTGATCAGGGCGCGGATTTCCTCGTGCCCCAGCATCCGGTCGTACCGCGCTTTCTCCACGTTGAGGATTTTGCCCTTCAACGGCAGAATGGCCTGGAATCGCCTGTCACGGCCCTGCTTCGCCGTGCCGCCCGCCGATTCGCCCTCGACCAGGAATAGCTCGCACCGCGCCGGATCGCGCTCCTGGCAATCCGCCAGCTTGCCCGGCAGGCCGCCGGAATCGAGCACGCCCTTGCGCCGCGTGAGATCCCGCGCCTTGCGCGCCGCTTCCCTCGCCCGCGCGGCGTCGATCGCCTTCGAGACGATCTTCTTCATCACGCCCGGATTCTTCTCGAAGAACTCGCCCAGCTTGTCGTTCATCAGCTGCTGGACCTGGCCCGCGATATCGCTGTTCAGGCGGCCTTTGGTCTGCCCTTCGAACTGCGGCTGCGGCACCTTCACGCTGATCACCGCGGTCAAACCTTCGCGCACATCGTCTCCCGTCAGGTTTTCCTTCACGTCCTTGAACAGGCCCGCCTGCTGCCCGAAGAAGTTGATGGTGCGCGTCAGCGAAGTGCGGAAGCCACTGAGATGCGTGCCGCCATCCACGGTGTTGATGTTGTTCGCGAAGCTGAAGAGCGTCTCCCCATATCCGTCGTTATACTGAAGAGCGATCTCGATCCAAACTGGCCCGCTCGGGCCCGGCTTCTCGCCCTCCATGTAAATCGGATTGTCGTGCAGTACCGACTTGCCGCGGTTCAGATGCTTGATGAACTCCGCAATGCCGCCGTTGTAGATAAAGTCCGCCGTCTTGTATGGATCTTCGCGCTCGTCGACCAGGCTGATTTTCAGGCCTTTGTTCAGGAACGCCAGTTCGCGCAGCCGCTGCGCAAGCGTGTCGAAATTGAACTTCGTCGCGACCATGATGGTCGGGTCGGGCTTGAAGGTGATCTTGGTCCCGTGCTTCCGTCCCGCTTTCCCGGTCGGGGTGAGCGGGCCCTTGGGGATCCCGCGCTCGTAATCCTGTTCCCAGGTCAGCGAATTCGGCGCCGATTCCTTCGACGGCCGCCAGATCTCGAGATGCAGCTTTTCCGAGAGCGCATTGACGCAGCTCACGCCCACGCCATGCAGTCCGCCGGAAACCTTATAGCTGTTGGAATCGAACTTGCCGCCGGCATGCAGCTTCGTCATCACGACTTCGGCCGCGGACACGCCTTCATCGTGCATATCCACCGGAATGCCGCGCCCGTTGTCGACGACGGTAACGGAGTCGTCGATGTGGATCGTTACGTCGACTTCGGTGCAGTACCCGGCCAGCGCTTCATCCACCGAGTTATCGACTACTTCGTAGACCAGATGATGCAGGCCCGTTTCACTGGTGGACCCGATATACATGGCAGGTCTCAGGCGCACGGCCTCGAGCCCTTCCAGAACTTTGATGGATGACGAATCGTAGACTTCGGGAGACGACGTCACAACTTCATTTGCCATAGAAAAATTTTGCTTCTCTTGTCTTGTGGCGCTGGCGGTCTTTGCCGCCGGCGGTTTTACTTCAAATCCGCATCGGCATAACCACGTACCGATACTGCTCCGGCTCGTCTTTGTCGGCTGAACCGGCCGACGGCTGCAGCTCACCCGCGCTCTTCTGATCCTTGAGTCCGAAGGCAACGTGGTCCTGCGGTACGGCCCTCAGAAAATCAAGCAGGTACTGGGCGTTGAAACCAATTTCCAGATCCGGACCCGAATACTCGCTTGGAACGCTTTCTTCGGATTCGCCTGTTTCGAGCGCCGAAGAAAACACTTTGACCTCACCA
>Ga0181521_10001553_pt1 | contig 28316 bp, 26 predicted proteins | sample PEATcosm2014_Bin_32_FD_119764 | JGI IMG/M metagenome (GOLD analysis project Ga0181521, IMG submission 119764) | Peatland microbial communities from MTU Mesocosm Facility, Houghton, MI, USA - PEATcosm2014_Bin02_60_metaG | ecosystem: Environmental > Terrestrial > Soil > Wetlands > Peat | place...
AAGATCCACAGCCGTGCGCCGCTGCGCGTGACGGCGATGTAATAGTCGCGTGCCACGTCCCCGCCGTCCCACCAGCCGCTCTCGATCCGCTCCGGTCCCGACTCGAGCATCAGCCGCCCGTCCCGGCAGGGCTGTCCGTCGCGCACGACGAGCGGCTCCGGAGCGAGGAGCAGCCACAGCGGGCGCGGCGCCCGCGGCAGCGCCGCGATCCCGGTGTGTGTGCGCCCTGGCAGCGGCACGGGCTCTGGCCGCACCGCCCGCCAGGCGGCCTCCGGGCGGTGCTCCGGCACGAGGCAGACGCCGCTGACGGCCGTCTCGCCGAGCCGGGCCCGCAGCCGGTCGAGGAGCGCGGCGGCCTCGGCTACAGCCTCGCGGCTGCCGAAACCCGGCAGTGCCGCACTCGTGCCGGGCAGCGGCACCGCGGCACCGGTCCTGAGCGTCAGCGTCTGCACGGGCGCCGGCAGCGTCACGCGCATCAGCCGCTCGCGCAGCAGCCCCTGCCAGTCGGCCACGCCCGCCGCCGGAACGGCGCGGCCGAGCACCACGCAACTGGGCTTCTGGTCGCGGTGCGCGAACAGGAAGGTGAGCCGGGTGATGCCGGCGGTACGTGCGCGCAGGAAATGTCCCATGCGCTCGAGCAGCCGCTCGCAGTAGGGCGTCAGCTCCGCCACGTCCGCGAGCTCGGCCGGGAGCTCCGCGCGTTCGTGGAAACGCTCCGGGACGAGATAGCGCCGGCGCGGCGCAGGCTTAAGGCCGAAGGCCTCGTCGAGCTCGGCGAGCACGAACGGCTCGAAGCGGCGCGCGAGCCCGTCGCGCGGCAGGCGCTTCAGTTCCCCGAGCGTCTCGAGGCCGAGCCGCGCGCAGTCCTCGAGGGTGCGCGCCGGCCAGGCCGTCGCCCCGAGCGGCAGGCGCGCGAGGTGGCCGGCGAGCGTGGCGGGCGAGTCGATCAAGGTGCCGGGCGCGGCGCGCGCCAGCCAGGTCGCGGCGCGGGAGGTGGGTGCGAGCGCGAGCGCCACCGCATGGCCCTGCGCCTCGAGCTCTGCCCCGACCCGCCCGAGCAGCGCCGGCGCACCGCCAAAGAGCCTCAGGCTTCCCTGCACCTCGAGCAGCAGCTGGTCGGGCGCCTCGAGGCTGACCCACGGCGTGAGGCTCGTGGCCCAGCGCGCCAGGCGCCGCAACTCACGCGCTTCCTCGAACGGCTCGCGCTCCACGACCTCGAGCCGGGGAGCGAGCGCATGCGCGGCATTGAGCCCGAAACCCGGGCGTATGCCGGCGCGTGCGGCGGCCGCGTTGACGGCGTCGACCGTGCGCCGCGCGCCCTCGCCCGCCACGACCACGAGCGGGGCCCCGGTGGTGCTGCCGCGCCCCCGGGTGGCCGCGAGCAGCGGCAGCGTCGTGAACGTGAGCGCGAGCCACAGCTGGCGCAGCGCCGGCCGCGCCGGCGGCACGGCCGCCGGGTCCGGCGCGGCGGGCGCAGGGCGCGGCTTCGCTGCCCGCCCCGCGGGCGATGCGGCCGGCGCAGCGAACAGGTCGCCCGTGGCACCGCGGCCCCGCCGCAGTCCCTTGGCGCTTCCACTCGCACCGCGCATGGTCATTCGCCGTGGCCTCAGGCCGTCAGCGCATCGCGCACCCGTGCAGGTCCCCGGCCGCGGCTCTTGAGCACCCACAGGTCGAGCCCGGCCGGCGTCGCCTCGAGGGCGAGGCGCAGCGTCGCCGGGGATGCCTCGGCACGGCGCCCGAGCGAGCGGAACAGCACCGCGAGCGCATCGCCCGACTCGGCGGCGAGCTTCAGGCGCCGCAACCAGCGGTCATCGACCGCATCGAGCCAGGCCAGCACCGCGGCGCAGCTGCCCGAGCGCAGCGTCTGCTCCGCGGCCCACAGCCGCTCCGGCATCTTGTCGGTGGCCACGAGCAGCAGTCTTTCGGGAGGGATCCCGCCCTGCGCGAGCGCCGGCGGATACGGTGCATGGGGCGGTGCTATCCACGCGAGCCAGCGCCGCTCGCGACCCGGCGCCGGAGACTCCACGAGCCTGGAGAGCGCCGGCAGCAGCAGCCTCAGCTCACCGATGCCGGCACGCGGCAGCAGCAGCTCGACGAGCGTGCCGAGCGGCCAGCCGCCGCCCGGCAGGCAGGCATCGAGCCGCGGCCAGCCGCTGCGGACGATCCCCCGGGCCGCGAGGCCGGCCGGGTCGGGGAACGCGCCCCGGGCCCGCCAGATCGCGGCGCTCTGCAGCAGCGCATCGAGTGACGCATTCATGGCGTGCCTTACCCGTCGGCATCGCGTGCGGCCTGCGGCCTGCCGCCGCGCTATTGCAGGAAATCGCCCTTGTTGCCGCGGCGCAGGACGCCGACGACGACCCCTTCGATCAGCACCGACTGCTCCTTGAGATCGACGCGGATCGGCTCGAAGTCGGCGTTCTCCGGCAGCAGCCAGACGACCGAGCCTTCCTGGCGATAGCGCTTCACGGTGACTTCATTGTCGAGGCGCGCCACGACGATCTGGCGGTTGCGCACTTCGGGCGTGCGGTGCACGGCGACGAGATCGCCATCCAGGATGCCGATGTCCTTCATCGACATGCCCTGCACCTTGAGCAAATAGTGCGGGCGCGGGTTGAAGAGCTTCGGGTCGACCTGGAAGCGGCCCTCGATGTGCTCCTCGGCCAGGATCGGCCGGCCGGCGGCCACCCGGCCGATCAGCGGGAGTCCCAGCTGGTCGCGCATCGTGTCCTTGAGCTGGATGCCGCGCGAGGCGCCCGGTATGAGGTCGATGACGCCCTTGCGCTTGAGCGCCCGCAAGTGCTCCTCGGCGGCATTCGCCGACTTAAAGCCCAGTGCGCTCGCGATTTCCGCCCGGGTCGGGGGCATCCCGGAGTCCTCGAGCTGTTCGCGGATAAAGTCGAGGATCTGGCGCTGGCGGGTGGTCAGGTCGGTCATGGGATTACCTGTATAGGCATACAGCCTGCTGTGATTATATCCAGCTCCGGGGCCCTGGCAAGCCGTCCGGGCTGCCTCTCGAGTCCCCAGGCCCGCCTCCCGGCGTATCCCCGCCGTCCGCTCCGGCCCGGAGCGCCCGGCCTGCCCCCTGATCCGCCCTGCCCCCACACCCCGACCGGTGCAGCCACCCGCCGGCACGCGCACGCCCGATCCGGCCGTCCTGCGCACGATGCGTCATGCCCGACACCCGCGCGGCGCACGCACGCCTCGCCCCTCGCGACACGCTGCATCGTTCGCGCAGCTGCCGCGCACGCGCGGCTGCGCGCTCCTGCTGCACTCGGCGCGCGACCTGTCTGTACGCTGCGACACGTACAAATCAGGGTGGCTCAACCTCGGCTAATAAGGTAAATTTCAGCCCCGACGTGATGCGCAATGCGCGTCCCCGCCCGGTCGGTTGACCGGCCCGGCGTATTCCAGGTGTCTGTCTTCAAGAAGAAGGGAGTTATTCATGACCAACAAGATGCTCATCGCGGGCGCGGCTGCGCTCTGCGTGATGTTCGCGGCCGGTTGCACGGACCTGAAGCCGATTCAGTCGCAGATTGACGATCTCAAGTCGCAGGTCAGCAAGCTGGCGGCGGAGCAGGGCAGCGTCAAGGCTGCCGCTGACAGCGCCGCGCGCGCTGCCCAGGCTGCCGCGACTGCAGCTCAGCAGGCGCAGAGCAAGGCCGATGCGGCCGCGTCGGCGGCGCAGGCCAGCCAGCAGTGCTGTGATGCGACCAACGAGAAGATCGACCGCCTGTTCAAGAAGGCCGTGTCGAAGTAAGCCACCGGCCGCCGTCACGGCGGTCCGCTGAGCACACGACGCCGCGGCTCACCGCGGCGTCGTCGTCTGTAGGGGCGGGTACGGCCGTCGACCGAGGGTGCCGACAATCTCGCGCGATCGGACGCCTGCATGCGCCGAAGACAGCTGCTGAAGTCCGCGTTGGCGCTGTCGGTCTTGCCGGCCGGGTACGCGCTGTCGGCTCGCGCCGGCAACGACGCATTCCGACGCGTACGACCCGGCGACCCGCGCTGGCCTTCGCGCGCGGAGTGGGACGCACTTGCACGGCAGGTGGACGGCCAGCTGTCTGTGCCGCCGGCGCTGCTCGCGGCGTGCGAACGCGTGCCCGACGGTGCTGCGTGCCGGGAGACACTGCGGCATCTGCGAAATCCTTATTACCTCGGTGACCAAGCATCCGGCACGCAGGTGTCCGGTTGGTTCGGTGCCTGGACGCCGGCGGCGAGCGCGTACGCGGTGTCCTGTCATTCATCGGCCGACGTGGTTGCCACCGTCAATTTTGCGCGGGAGAAGAGGCTCCGCCTGGTCGTCAAAGGCGGCGGCCACAGTTACCAGGGCACGTCCAACGCAGCCGATTCGCTGCTGCTCTGGACTCGTCCGATGCGGGGGATCGCGCTGCACGAGCGTTTCGTCGGCACCGGCTGCGCCGGCGCCATGCGGCCGTGTGCGGCGGTGACAGTCGACGCGGGAGCGATGTGGATGGACGTGTACGACGCGGTATCCACGCAGGCCGGCCGTTACGTCCAAGGAGGTGGCTGCGCTACGGTCGGCGTTGCGGGTCTGATCCAGAGCGGCGGATTCGGATCCTTCTCGAAACGCTACGGGACGGCCGCGGGCGGGCTGCTCGAGGCAGAGGTCGTGACCGGAGATGGTGTCCTTCGAACCGTCAACCGCTGCAGCGATCCGGACCTGTTCTGGGCCCTGAAAGGCGGCGGCGGTGGAAGCCTCGGGGTCCTCACCAAGCTCACGTTGCGGACTCACGTGTTGCCCGGGTTCTTCGGAAGCGTCGAGTGCACGATCAAGTCTGCCACTGACGCCGCTTTCCGGCGGCTGGTCGAGCGGTTCGTCGGCTTTTACGCTGAGAGCCTCTGCAATCCGCACTGGGGCGAGAGCGTGCTGATCCGGGGCAACAACTCGCTGGCAATCTCAATGGTCTGTCAGGACCTCAATACAGCGGAGGCCACACAAGTCTGGCATCCGTTCTTCGACTGGCTCTCCGACTACCCACAGGAACACGTCCTCAGCGAAGAGCAGAGCATCGCCAGCTGGCCGGCCCGCGACTGGTGGGACGCGCAAGCCAGGCGGCAGCGAGGCTCGACGTCGATGACCTTCGATGACCGGCCTGATGCTGCACCGACCCACGTCTGGTGGGCCGGCGACCAAGAACAGGTCGGCGCGTTCCTACATGGCTATGACTCCCTGTGGTTGCCGGCAGCGCTGTTGACACGGCCGGAGCGTGCGCGCCTTGCCGGTGCGCTTGTCGCCGCGAGCCGGCACGCGGACGTCGGGCTGCATTTCAACAAGGGACTGGCCGGCGCTCCGGCCGAGGCGATCGCCGCGGCTCGGGACACGGCGACCAATCCGAGCGTTCTGCGCGCATTCGCCTTGGCGATCGTCGCGACTGGCGAGGGACCCCGCTACCCGGGCTTGCCTGGCCTCGCGCCGACCGACGCGAGCGCGCGGCGTAACGCGCTCGCCGTCGAGAAGGCCACCGAGGAGCTGCGCGCGATCGCGCCTTCCGCAGGCTCCTACGTCTCGGAGAGCAACTTCTTCAACCGCGCCTGGCAGCGCGCGTTCTGGGGCAGTCACTACGCGAGACTGCTCGCGGTGAAGCAGCGCTATGACCCTGAGGGGCTCTTCTTCGTCCACCACGGTGTCGGCAGCGAAGACTGGAGCGATGATGGCTTCGTGCGTGCGGCACAGGTGTGACTGACGCCGAGGCATCGGCCGGCTGGCGAGCCACGCTCCCGCGACTCGGCGTCTCGAAGGATCCCGGTTAGAGTCCTCGCCGTTCTCTACTGCGCGCCCGCAAGGCTGACGCCGGCCGCGCGGCCCGGCTCGGTCACGGCCACGGGAATTCCCCTGGCCTCCACGAACGCCCTCTCGGCGCGCAACCAGACCACGCCGCCGGCTCCCGGCCGGCCGCGCACGGCATTGGCGATCAGCCGCGCAAGCGCCGTGCGATCAGGCTCGTACACGCCGCTATCGGTGGCCTCGAGCGGCGGGTGCACCTCGACGTAGAGTTCCCCGTCGGCCCAGCCGACCTTGTGCGGCTGGTTGACGATGCGCACGGGCGTGTCGACGGCGACGTGCTTGAACAGCTCCTCGATGTCCTCCGGATACAGGCGCATGCAGCCGTGCGTCACCTGCATCCCGACCCCGGCGGGCTTGTTGGTTCCGTGGATCAGGTAGCCGCCGCCCGGGATTGCGAGGCGCATCGCGTACTGGCCGAGTGGATTGTCGGGCCCGGCGGGTACGATCTTGGGCAGGATGTCGCCGCGCTGCGCGTGCTCGGCCCGCACCGATTCGGGCGGATACCAGGGCGGGTCCTTGATCTTGGCGGCGATGTGCGTCAGCCCCAAGGGCGTCGACCAGTCCATCTTGCCGACGCTGACGGGGTAGGTCACGACGAGCCGCGGCTCGCCCGGCTTGGCGGCCGGGAAGTAGTAGAGCCGGTGTTCCGGGAGGTTCACGACGATCCCCTCGCGCGGTGCATCGGGCAGCACCCGCCGCAGCGGCAGGCGGATCACGGCCCCCTCGCCCGGCAGCCACGGATCGATCCCGGGGTTCGCGTTGACGACCTCCTCGTAGCCGAGCCCGAAGCGGCGCGCGATGTCGATGAGGGTATCGTCGTGCGCGGCGGCGACCTCGGCGCCCTCGCCGATCAGGTCACCGGCCAGCGGCAGCGGCAACACCGCCGCCCCGCCGACCGCCGGGAGGGAGAGCGCAACCAGGCCGGCGAGCGCCAGGCATTTGTAATGGCGCAACAAGGATCTAGGCAACATTCATAAAACCGCTCACACCTTGAACCGCGCGGAGTATATGCTTGGAACATTAGAACGATAAGGACGGGATGGTTCACGATGGATCGCCTGAACGCCCGCGGGCTTGCGTACCCCGCCGCAGCGGAGCTCCCCTCGTCGGGCTGGGATCCGCACGCGGTCTGGCGCGAGCGCGTCGAGGGGCCGCGCCGGCTCGGGCTCGCGGGCGAGCCGCCGGCGATTACCGTGTCGGACACCTCCGCCGGCTGGGATCCGCTCGAGATCTGGCGGTTGCGCGTGCGCCGCCCGCGCCGCGCCGCGAAGTAACTCCCCTCGCCCCAGCCACCCGGCGCGGCACACCGCTCAGAACCGGACCAGCGCCGAACCCCAGGTAAAGCCGCCGCCGAAGGTCTCGAGCAGCAGTAGCTGCCCACGCTTTATGCGTCCGTCGCGGACGGCGGTATCGAGCGCCAGCGGAATCGACGCTGCCGAGGTGTTGCCCTGGTCCTGCACCGTCACGACGACCCGTTCCATCGGCATGTCGAGCTTGCGGGCCGCCGCCTTGATGATCCGCAGGTTCGCCTGGTGCGGCACGAGCCAGTCGATGTCCGCCTTGCCGACGCCGCCCTTGATGAGCGTCTGGTCGACGAGCTTGGAGAGCGTGTTGACCGCAACCTTGAACACCTCGTTGCCCTTCATCGTGATGAAGGCCGGCGCGCCGGCGCGCAGCTTGTCCCAGCCGCAGGACACGCCGTAGGGATAGAACAGCAGATCGCGGTACTGGCCGTCGGCCGACAGCAGCGTCGTCACGATGCCGGGCTCGGTCGCGGGCTCGAGGATCACGGCGCCCGCGCCATCGCCGAACAGCACGCAGGTGGCGCGATCGTTCCAGTCGACCACGCGCGTCAGGCATTCGGCGCCGATCACCAGCGCGCACTTTGACTCGCCGAGCCGCACGAACTTGTCGGCAATCGACAGCGCGTAGACGAACCCGCTGCAGGCGGTTTCGATGCTGAATGCCGGCGTGTCGTGGATGCCGAGGTTGTGCTGCACGAGCGTCGCGACGTTCGGGAACACGTAGTCCGGGGTGGTCGTGCCGACGGCGATGAAGTCGATGTCGGCGGGCCCGACCCCGGCCATCTGCATCGCGTGCCTGGCCGCCTCGGTCGACAGCGTCGAGGTGGTCTCCTCGGGCGCCGCGACGTGCCGCCGCTCGATGCCGGTGCGCGAGCGGATCCACTCGTCGGTGGTGTCGACCATCTTCTCGAGGTCGGCGTTCGTCAGGACCTTCGCCGGCAGATAGCTGCCGGTGCCGGCGATGCGTGAGTACATGTCAGGCCGCCTGTGCTTGTAGTTGCGCGCTGATCTGCGAGGGCACGCCGTTGCGGGCCTCGGCGACGCCGAGCCGCAGCGCATGCGCAAAGGCGGTCGCGTCGGCAGCGCCGTGGCTCTTGATGACGATCCCCGCGAGTCCGACCATGCTGGCGCCATTGTAGCGTCGCGGATCGAGGCGCTCGCGCAGTCCGGCGAGCGCCGGGCGCGCGGCCAGCGCGCCGAGGACGCGCAACGGGCTCGACGTGAACTCCTCGCGGATCGCCCCGGCGATCATCCGCGCGAGCCCCTCCATCGTCTTGAGGGCGACATTGCCGGTGAAGCCGTCGGTCACGACGACGTCGACCGCGCCGGTGAAGATGTCGCTGCCCTCGACGTAGCCCACGTACTCGAGCCGCGAGGCCTGCAGGCGCTGGTGTGCTTCCTTGACGATCTGGTGGCCCTTGATGTCCTCGCTGCCGATGTTGAGCAGCCCGACCCTGGGCCGCGGCCGCGCCAGCAGGTCCCCCGCCACCACCGAGCCCATGACCGCGAACTGGAACAGCTGCTCGGCCGTGGCCGAGAGGTTGGCGCCGAGATCCAGCATGCAGGTGTGCCCGCCGGTCGCCGGGATCGCCGAGATGATCGCCGGCCGGTCGATCCCCTCGATCATGCCGAGCACGAAATGCGCCGTCGCCATCAGCGCGCCGGTGTTGCCGCTGCTGACGCAGGCCGCCGCCTCGCCGGACGCCACCAGGTCGAGCGCACGCCTGAGCGAGGAGTCCTTTTTGCGGCGGATCACCTCGCGTGGCTGCTCGTCCATGCCGACGACCTGTGAGGCGGCGGCGATCCGCACCCGCGCGCGTTCAGCGGCGCCGAGCGCTGCGAGCTCCGGCTCGAGCGCCGCCGGCTGGCCGACGAGCACCAGCTCGAGCCCAGGCTCCGCACGGAGCACCGCGAGCGCGCCGGGCACGCATGCTCTCGGCCCGTGGTCGCCGCTCATCGCGTCGATGGCAATGGTGAGGCGGGACTGCAACGGAGGGCGCCGGCAGCGGAACGTGCCGGTGGGGAGCTCTATTCCTCGGCCGTTTCGACCGCGGTCTCGATCACTTTCTTACCGCGGTAGTAGCCGTCGCGGCTGATCCGGTGGCGCAGGTGCGTCTCGCCGGAGGTGGGGTCGATCGACAGCGCCGGCGCACGCAGATGATCGTGCGAACGGTGCATGCCGCGCTTCGACGGCGTCTTCCTGCTTTTCTGAACAGCCATGACTTGCTCCTAAGACTCAACGCTTCAGCAGATCCCTGAGCTCGGCGAACGGGCGCTGCGTCGGCCGTGCGGCGGGCGGGGCGTCGGCCTCGCCATCGGCGGCGGCGGTCGCGAGCTCGAGCGCGCACTCGGCGGGCGTCGCGTGCATCGGCACCAGCGGCAGCGCCAGCAGCAACTCCTCCTCGACGAACTCCTCGAGCGCCAGGCGCCCGCCCGGTGCGATCACCGCATCGTACGCATCCGGCACGCGCCCGGCCTCGGCATCGCGACCAACGAAGGCCACGCGCACCGGCGATTCGAGCGACGCCTGAAACTCCTTGAGACAGCGCTGGCACACGAGCCAGGCGCGCACGCGCACCGCCCCTTCGAGCGCCGGGTACGCGCCCGCGGCGTGGAAGCGAAACTCAACGGCCGCCTGGCCGTCCGGCCGCGCGAGGCTGTCGCGCAGCCGCGCAAACCCGCCAAGCGGATAATCGCATTCGAGCCGGGTGCGCTGGGCAGCGAGCTGCCCGACGTCCAGCGGGTCCTGGAGGGGCCTCGCCATAGGGCCGCGTATCATAGTGACGCCGCGAACCCCTGTCAAAACGATTTCATCTGCAACGCTTTGATTTGCAAGCACCGACGCCCGCGCCAGGACTCTTCGATGCCCGCCCGCCCGCCCCGCCTCATTCTGGCCTCGAGCTCCCCGTACCGGCGCGCCCTGCTCGGGCGCCTGGGGCTGCCGTTCGAGGCAGCACGGCCCGCGGTCGAGGAGTCCCCGCTGCCCGCCGAGTCCGCGGACAGGCTTGCGCTCAGGCTCGCGTGCGCCAAGGCCGAGGCGGTGGCCGCGATCCACCGGGAGGCGATCGTGATCGGCTCCGACCAGGTCGCGGCGCTCGCTGGCTCGGTTGTCGGCAAGCCGGGGACCGTGGAACGCGCGCACGCGCAGCTCGCGGCCGCGAGCGGCCGCTCGGTCGTGTTCTACACGTCAGTGGCGCTCGCCCGCCCCGGGCACGCGCTCGCGAGCCACACCGACCGCACCGAGGTGCGCTTCCGCACGCTCTCGGGCGAGGACATCGAGCGTTACATCGCCCGCGACCAGCCGCTCGACTGCGCCGGCAGTTTCCGCTCGGAGGGCCTCGGAATCGCGCTGCTCGAGTCGATCGACACCAGCGATCCGACCGCGCTCGTCGGCCTGCCGCTGATCTGGCTCGCGGCGGCGCTCGCCTCGGCTGGGCTCGACCCGCTCGGCTGCTGAGCGCAGCCACGGGATCCGGCCCGGCGGTCCCGGATTCCCGCCGAGGCCCACCGGACAGCGCGAGTCCGGGCGAGCACTGCTACCGGTGCTCGGCGCAGCGTTCACGCGCGCCGGCCCTTCGCGCGCCGCGAGCGCCGCTGGCCGAGGTGCTCGAGCACCAGCGCGAGTTCTGGCGGCAGCGGCGCGCTGACCGAAAAGGTCTTGCCCGATCCCGGCCACTCGAAGCTCAGCAGCTGGGCGTGCAGGAACATCCGGCCGAGGCCGAGCGCGCGCATCGCGGCGTTGAATTCCCGGTCGCCGTACTTGTCATCGCCCGCCACCGGGTGGCCGGCGTGCGCGGCGTGCACGCGGATCTGGTGCGTCCTGCCGGTGCCGATGCTCACCTCGAGCAGCGTCGCCGTCGGCCCGAAGAAGTCGACCGGCGTGAACGTCGACTCGGAGACTTTGCCGCCCGCGTGCACCCGGACCCGGCGTTCGCCACCCTGGCGCGCCCGCGTCGCGAGCGGCACGTCGATCGTCTTCTTGCCGAGGTTCCACGGGCCCTTGACGAGCGCGAGATAGCGTTTCTCGACGAGCCCCTCGCGCAACAGAGTGTGCAGGGTCCTGAGCGACGGGCGATTGCGCGCGACCAGCAGCAGCCCGCTCGTGTCCCGGTCGAGCCGATGCACGAGTTCCAGCGTCTCCGCCGGGCGCGAGGCGCGCAGCGCCTCGATCACGCCGAAGGCGAGTCCGCTGCCGCCGTGGACCGCGAGTCCGGCGGGCTTGGCGAGCACGAGCAGCTCCTTGTCCTCGTGGACGATGCTCGCCTCGACCGCGGCGATCAGGCTGTCCGGCACGCGCCGGGGCCCCTGTTCCTCGGCCGTGCGGATCGGCGGCAGCCGCACCTCGTCGCCTTCGGCGACGCGGGCCTCGGGCTTGGCCCGCTTGCCGTTGACCCGCACCTCGCCCTTGCGCAGGATCCGGTAGATCCGCGAGCGGGGCACGCCCTTCAGCCGTTTGAGCAGCCAGTTGTCGATCCGCTGGCCGGCCTCGCCCGCCTGCACCGTCACGTGGCTGACCCGGCTTCCGGTCGCTTGGGCGCGGTCTGGGATCGACTCGTAAGACATTGATTTACCGGCAATGCTCTGGTATGTTCGCGCTCTATCAGGCATGTGGCGCACGGCAATGCGAAGCGTTCCGTGGCCCGCGCCTCAGCGCGGTTCTCGCATCTCGAATCGTCCACCCCACGGACCCACGGCGGACCTGGTCGGCGGAGTGCGTTGCGGCGACCGCATATTAGTTGGTCCGGGGTCGCCCGTCTCGGGTGATCGGATCATCGTTCGGCCGATGACTTGGATGCGCGGCAAGACGCCGCCCGCGAATCGCGCACCGCAGCGGGGCGCTTCGTGTCGACCGGTCAACGGGCTCAAGAAGGCATGCAGGCCGGGCGCGTTCTTACAGGTCTGACGACCGGGAAGGCGCCCGCGATCTCGAAGATGGCTCACGACGACACATCGTTCCGCAGCCCTCGCCTCGCATCGTTCGCGACGCTCCGCCGCGCCCAGCGCGCATCCAGTGCATCGGCCCCCGCTCACACCCAAGTAGGGGCCCATGAAGAGAATGCTGATCAATGCGACGCAGCAGGAAGAGCTGCGCGTCGCCCTCGTTGACGGCCAGAAGCTTTACGACCTGTCGATCGAGATCGCCTCCAAGGAACAGAAGAAAGGCAACGTCTACAAAGGCCGGATCACCCGGATCGAACCCAGCCTCGAGGCCGCCTTCGTCGACTACGGCGCCCAGCGCCACGGCTTCCTGCCGCTCAAGGAAGTCGCCAAGGAATATTTCCGCACCCAGCCGCAGGGCGGCCGGCTCAATATCCGCGAGCTGCTCGCCGAAGGCCAGGACCTCGTCGTCCAGGTCGAGAAGGAAGAGCGCGGCAACAAGGGCGCGGCGCTGACGACCTTCGTCAGTCTCGCCGGCCGCTTCCTGGTCCTGATGCCCAACAATCCACGCGCCGGCGGCGTGTCGCGCCGCATCGAGGGCGAGGAGCGCGATGCCACGCGCGAGGCAATGGACGGACTCGAGATTCCCGAGGGTATGGGCGCGATCGTCCGCACCGCCGGCGTCGGCCGCACGACCGAGGAGCTCAAGTGGGACCTCGACAACCTGCGCACGAATTGGGAAGCGATCGCCGCCGCCGCCGCTGACCGCCCGGCCCCTTTTCTCGTCTACCAGGAGAGCGACTCGGTGGCCCGGAGTCTGCGCGACTACCTCTCTGACGACATCGGCGAGGCGCTGTGCGACGACCAGGGGGCCTACCAGCGCGGCCAGGAGTACATGCAGCGGTTCATGCCGCCCGAGGCGCAGCGCAAGCTCAAGCTGTACACCGACGACGTGCCGCTGTTCACGCGCTTTCAGATCGAGAGCCAGATCGAGTCGGCGTACTCGCACAAGGTGACGCTGCCCTCGGGCGGGAGCCTCGTGATCGACCACACCGAGGCGCTCGTCTCGATCGACATCAACTCGGCACGCGCAACCCGCGGCGGGGACATCGAGACCACGGCCACCAATACCAACCTCGAGGCCGCCGACGAGATTGCCCGTCAGCTCAGGATCCGTGACCTCGGCGGGCTGATCGTCATCGATTTCATCGACATGGAGTCGACCAAGAACCAGCGCGCGGTCGAGGACCGGCTGCGCGATGCGGTCAGGATGGACCGCGCGCGCATCCAGATCGGCCGCATCTCGCGCTTCGGGCTGCTCGAAATGTCGCGGCAGCGTCTGCGGCCCTCACTGGGCGAGTCGACGCACATGACCTGCCCGCGCTGTGTCGGCCTCGGCACGATCCGCAGCGTCGAGTCACTCGCGCTCGCGATCCTGCGCCTGATCGGCGAGGAGGCGCGCAAGGACCGCTCCTCGAAAGTCATCGCGCAGCTGCCGGTCGAGGTCGCGACATTCCTGATCAACGAGAAACGCGAATGGCTGCGAACCGTCGAGGAGCGCAACCGCGTCGAGGTAGTGCTGGTTCCGAATCCGCACATGCAGACGCCCAACTACGCGCTGCGCCGCGTGCGCGACGACGAGACGGCGTTGCCCGAGAACTCGATGACCAGCTACCAGATGGCCGAGCAGCCGCCGGCGGAGATCGTGATTGCGAGCGCCGAGCCGAAGAAAGCGCCAGAGCCGCCCGCCGTCCAGCCAATCATGCCGTCCGCCCCTGCGCCGGCGCAGGCCAACGTCTGGACGCCGACGCCGGAGCCAGTGCCCATCGCCGCGGCCCCGCCGACCGCCGCCGTCGCCGGCTACCGCCCGAGCGCGCTGAAGCGCCTGTGGGTGTGGCTGGCCGGCTCCGGCACGCCGCCGGCCCCGCCCGAGGCCGAGCAGCGCAGCCTCGAGGAGCGGCACGGCCGCCCGGCTCCGCGCCGCGAGGAGCGCAGCGGACGCGGCCACGAACGGCACGAGCACCGCAGCCGGGACGGCCGCTACGGCGGTCGCGACCGCGGCCGCGACGATCGGCCCCGCGGCGATCGCGGTGACCGGCACGAGCCACGGCGCGCGGACGGCGACCGCAATGGTCCGCGCCCCGACGGCCGCGATGCGCAACGGCGCGATGGCCGCCCGCGGCAGGAGCCGCGCGGTGACCGTCCGCGTGACGGTGACCGTCCGCGTGACGGTGACCGTCCGCGTGACATCGAGCGCCACGAACCGCGGCGCGTCGAGTCTGCGCCGCGGGCCGAGCAGCGCCCGCCAGCGCCGCGCAGCGAGGCATTCGAGGAGCGCCCGGCGGAGAGCGCCACGCCCCGGCCTTCCGGGGCCCCCGCGGATGCGCCCGTCGAGGACCGCGGAGAGCCGCGACGCGGCCGCCGCCGGGGTCGTCGCCGGGGCCGCGGTGGTGGTGGCGGCGGCAACGGGCCGACGCCTCCGGGCACGAGCCAGGAACTGTTCCAGGATCGCGTGCCGGACATCGGGGACTCGGGTCGTTTCCCGGCACTCAACGTCGAGGATTACGAGCGCACGGCCGGAGGCGCGCCGGCGGAGCCGGCGCCGCACAGACCGGCCCTGCCGGAGCCACGGCCGGCCTTCGACCTTGCGCGCAGTGACGCTCACGAGCCCGGAGCCGCACCCGCACCCGTCGAGCGGCCTCCGGTAGCACCGGAGCCCCGGCCGGCTTACGAGCCGCCACGGACGTACCTCGAGGCGCAGGGGCCCTCGGCGGGCGCGCCGCCACCACCGGTGGCGGCCCCTGCCGCGGCACCGGTGCACGGCACGGAGACAGCTGCGGGGAACGACCGCCCGATCCCGGGCGGCTGACCACGCAGAGACCCACGCGGCCCTGAGTCAGCGCCGGCGCTGCGCAGCCCGCAGCTCGTTGATCAGGCCGCGCGCGGCGGCCTCGAGAAGGTCGAGTACCTCCTCGAAGCCGGCTGCGCCGCCGTAGTAGGGATCCGGAACCTCGCGGCGCTCGAGCTCGGGGGCATACTCGAGAATGAGTCCGAGCCGGGCGCGGAACCGCGCCGGCGCGAGCGCGCGCGCGTCCGCGAGATTGCGCTCGTCCATGACGAGCACGTAGTCGAATGCATCGAAATCCGCCGCCGCGAGCTGGCGGGCCTCTAGCCTGCTCATGTCGAGCCCCCGACGCCTCGCCGCCGCCTGGGCGCGCGGATCCGGGGGATCTCCGACGTGAAAGTCGTGCGTGCCGGCCGAGTCCACCTCCAGATGCAGCTCCGCAGCCTCCTGCGCCGCGATCTTTCGGAAGACCGTCTCGGCCGTGGGCGACCGGCAGATGTTACCCATGCACACAAAAAGAATCCGTATCTGGTTGTTTTCGCTCATGTTGTTCACTGACTGCAGCGAGTCGGCGCTGCCGACGCCTCAGCCGCCGTGCGCGCTCCGGACCAGGCGCTCCACCGCCGCCAGGTCGGCCTGCGTATCGACGCCCGGCCCTGGAGGCGCGAGCGCGGTCGCGACCGCGATCGGCAGGCCGTGCTCGAGCGCCCGCAGCTGCTCGAGGCGCTCTGCGAGCTCGAGCGGGGTCGGCGCCAGCGATGCGAGGCGCCGCAGCGCCGAGACCCGGTAGGCGTAGAGGCCGATGTGGCGCCACGCGCCGGCGATGCGGGCGGTGGCAGGATCGGCGGCGGAGGCGGCGTCGCGCTGCCACGGTATCGGTGCACGACTGAAGTAGAGCGCGCGTCCGGTGCGGTCCATGACCACTTTGACGAGATTCGGATCGAGGAGTTCGGCGAGCGCGGTGATCGGGGTCGCGAGCGTCGCGACCGCGGCCGTGGGCTCGCCGGCCAGCAGCGCTGCGACCTGCGCGACGTTGGCGGGCGGCAGCAGCGGCTCATCTCCCTGGACGTTGACCACGATCGCATCCGGCGGCCAGCCGCGAGCCGCCGCGACTTCGGCGAGCCGGTCGGTGCCCGAGGGGTGAGCGGGGTCGGTGAGCGCGACCTCGGCCCCGAAATCGCGGCACGCGGCCGCGACCCGCTTATCGTCGGTCGCGACGATCACCTCGCGGGCGCCCGCGAGTGCGGCGCGGGCGTGCACGTGCTCGATCATCGGCTTGCCGGCGATCAGCCGCAGCGGCTTGCCGGGAAGCCGTACCGACGCGTACCGCGCCGGGATGACGATGCGGAACATCAGGCCGTCAGCACCGCATCGTCGCTCGCGAGGCGCCGTGCTTCTTCCTCGAGCATCACCGGGATGTCATCCCGCACCGGGTACGCCAGCCGGTCGGCCCGGCAGACGAGTTCCTGGGTCTGCCGGCTCCATTTGAGCGGTCCCTTGCAGACCGGGCAGGCGAGAATGTCGAGCAGCTTCGTGTCCATTGTCGATCCTTACGACCGCTTCGTGAGCGCCACGAGCCGGCCGAGCAGGCGCTCGGCGGCTATAGGCTCAATGTCGGCCGACACCTCGAGCCAGTACCGCCCGCGGTCGGGGAACCCGCCGCATTTTACGGCATCCTTCTCGGTCATCAGCACCGGAAGTGCGTCACCGAACTCGAGGTCGGACGGCACAAGCGGCGCGTGATCGGCGAGCGGGTGCTCGATCGGGCTGAGACCGGCGGCACGCAGCGTCGCGAAGAACCGCGCCGGATCGCCGATACCGGCCACCGCGTGCACCTGCTTGCCGGCGAAGCCCGCGAGCGCGCACCGCGCGCCGGACCCCAGCGCCACCACCTCGCCCGGCCGCAGCGACATCGCGATCTCCCCGCCCGCCGCCGGCCCGCCGTTGACGATCACGAAGTCGGCCTCAGCGGCGCGGGCGGGCGGCTCGCGCAGCGGTCCGGCCGGCAGCAGCCGGCCATTACCGAAGCGCCGCGCCCCGTCGACGACCACGATCTCGAGGTCGCGCGCCAGGCGGTAGTGCTGCAGCCCGTCGTCGGCAAGCACCAGGTCGACCTCGGCGGCGAGCAGCCGCGCCGCCGCGACCCGGTCGCGGCCGACCACGACCGGAGCCCCGGTACGCCGCGCGAGCAGGACGGCCTCGTCGCCCGCGAGCCGCGGATCGGTGCCCGGCCCGACCCGGAGCGGGCCACGACTCGCCCCGCCGTGGCCACGGCTGACGATGCCGACCGCAAGCCCGCGCGCCCTCAGCTCCGTCGCGAGCCACACGGTGAGCGGGGTCTTGCCGCTGCCGCCCACCGTGAGGTTGCCGATCACCGCGACCGGCCGATCGATGCGCACGCGCGGCAGCAAGCCGATGCGGTAGGCGTGGCGCCGCAGCGCACTCGCCGCCCCGAACAGCGCCGCGAACGGGATCAGCCACCCGCCGCCCCGGGCGCCGCCGAACCACACGCGCTCGAGCCAGGCACGCATGCGTCAGGCGTTGAACTGGGTCCGGTGCAGCGCTGCGTACGTCCCGCCGCGCTTCATCAACTGCGCATGGCTGCCGCTCTCGGTCAGCATGCCCTGCTCGAGCACCACGATGCGGTCGGCGTTCTCGACGGTTGACAGTCGGTGGGCAATGACCAGCGTCGTGCGATTGGCCATCAGCTCCTCGAGAGCCTCGCGGATGATGCGCTCGGACTCGTTGTCCAGTGCGCTCGTAGCCTCGTCGAGGATCAGGATCGGCGCATTCTTGAGGATTGCGCGGGCGATCGCGATCCGTTGCCGCTGCCCGCCCGACAGCAGCACCCCGCGGTCGCCGACGTCCGTGTCGAGCCCGAGCGGCAGGGCATCGGTGAACTCGAGCACGTGCGCCGCGCGTGCGGCGCGCTCGATCGCCGCTGCGTCCGCCGTGTCGGAGGAGAACGCGATGTTCTCGCGGACGCTGCCGTTCATCAGCACGACGTCCTGGCTCACCAGGCTGACGTTGTCCCTGAGCGCCCGCAGCCGGTACTCGCGCACGTCGACCCCGTCGATCAGCACCTGCCCGGCGCCCGGGTCATAGAACCGGGGCACCAGGCTCACAAGCGTCGACTTGCCGCTGCCCGAGCGTCCGACGATCGCGACCCTCTCGCCGGCGCCAACCCGGAACGAGACGTCCTTGAGCGCCGGCTCCTTGCCCGGATAGGCAAAAGTGACGCCGGCGAACTCGACCTCGCCACGCGCGCTGAGCGGCCGGTCGCCGCCTGCGTTCTCGACCGGCCGGTCGAGCACCTCAAACACGCTCTGGCCGGCGGCAATCCCCTGCTGCAGGGGCCCAAACACCTGCACCAGGCGCCGCAGCGGTGCGGTGACCAGCAGCAGCGCGGTCAGGAACGACAGGAACTCGCCGACGGTCATGCCGTGACGCTGGACGCTGAGGTTCGCCGCGAACAGCACGCCGGCGAGCGCGAATGCCGCAATCTGCTGCACGACCGGATTGCTGGTGGCGCGCGCCCGCAGCAGCTTCATGTTCTGCACGCGGTTGGACTCGATCACCGCGTCGAACATCCGCGACTGGTGGTCCTGGGCGTTGAACACCTTGATCAGCCGGTGGCCCTCGATCGCTTCCTTCGCGACCCTGGTCACGTCGCCCATCGAGTTCTGGATCCGGGTCGCGTACCGGCGGAACGCGCGGTTGATGCTCTGGATCAAGAGCACGATCAGCGGTGCCACGATCAGCGCCAGGGACGTCAGCCGCCAGTTGCTGTAGAACAGCCAGCCCAACAGACCCACGATCGTCAGCGTGTCGCGGATCAGCACCGTGACCGAGTTGGTCGCCGCTTCCGACACGAGCTCGGTGTTGTAGGTCAGGCGGGACAGCAGCTGCGCCGAGACGTTCTGATCGTAGAACCCGGTCGGCAGGTCGAGGTAATGGCGAAACAGCTGCGCCCGCAGCTGCTTGACGATGTGGCGGCCGACGTAGCCCGGCGCGTAGACCGACAGGAAATCGCCGATGCCGCGGGCCGCGAACAGCACGATGACCCCGGCCGGCATCACCACCAGCATGCGCGGGTCGTGCTCGACGAACGCGCCGTCGATGAAGCGCTTGACGAGCCAGGCGATGCCGGTGTCGACCGAGGCGTACAGCGTCATGCCGAACACCCCGAGCAGGAACATCGCCCAGTGGGGCTTGGCGTAACCCAGCAGCCGCCAGTAGATCGCGAGCGGCGCGTCCTTGCGCGCGGCGGCGCTCACGGCGGCATCAGCCACCGGGCTGCTGGTTGACGGTGGCGATGTTGACCTGCGCGAAGCCGACCCGCCCGGCCACGTCCATCGCGGTCACGACCGCCTGGTGAGTGGCGCGCGCGTCGGCGCGTATCGTCAGTGCCCGGTCCTTGCCGTCCGGCGCCAGCTTCTCGAGCGCGGCGCGCAGCGTCGCGGGGCTGCGGTTGACGAGCGCGCGGTCGTTGACCCGGTACGAGCCGTCGAGCGCTATGGTGATCGTCACCGGATCGGGTGCGCGCTCCTCGGGCTTCGCGCTCGACTCCGGCAGCCGCACCTTGAGGCGCCCGTCCTGGACGAACGACGTCGACACCATGAAGAACATCACCAGCAGCAGCACCACGTCGATCAGCGAGGTGACGTTGATCTCGGGCTCCAGCTGGCTGCGCCGGCCGAAGTTCATGCCGCGGACGCCGAGCTCGGGCCGCGCAGCCGGTCGCGCTCGCGCTCGAGCACCGAGTGGACGTCGCGCTGCGCATCGAGGGCCTGCACCAGCGTCAGCGCCTCTTTCTCCATCGCGATCACGAGCTCGTCGACCCGGCCGCGCAGATACCGATAGCCCATCAGCGAGGGGATCGCGACGATCAGCCCCGCGGCGGTACAAATCAGCGCCTGGCCGATGCCGCCGGACAGCACCTTGGGATCACCGACGCCCTGGTGGGTGATGCCGTTGAAGGCGACGATGATGCCGATCACCGTCCCGAGCAGCCCGAGGAGCGGGGAGACCGCTGCGATCGTTCCGAGCATGTTGAGGAACCGCTCGAGCTCGTGCACGACGTGCCGCCCGGTGTCCTCGATCGCTTCCTTGATGTACTCGCGCGGCCGGTGGCGATTGGCAAGGCCCGCCGCCAGGATCTGGCCGAGGCAGGAGTTCTGCGCCAGCGCCGCGATGTGCCGGTCGGTGAGCTTGCCGCTCTCGACCAGCTTCCAGATCTTGCCGGTCAGCTCGCGCGGGATGATGCGCCGCTCCTGCAGCGTCCACAGCCGCTCGAGCAGGATCGCCGCCGCGACGATGGACAGGCAGATGATCGGCCACATGACGGGACCGCCGGCCCTGATGATCTCCCACATCGCGTGTTCCGGTCCCTGTGCCCCGTAAGCGGCTGATGATACTAGAGCTTGCCCCGCTCCGGCAGTGCCTCAGCTGCGGCGCTCGGTGAGCAGCCCGTTGCTCAGCACCAAGATCCGATCGAGCCGTGCCGCCAGCCGCTCGTCGTGCGTGACGATCACGAGGCTGACGCCGAATTCGCGGTTGAGCTCGAGCATCAGCCCGAACACCTGCTCGGCATTGGCCCCGTCGAGGTTGCCGGTCGGCTCGTCGGCGAGCACCACGGTCGGGCGGGTCACGAGCGCGCGCGCGACCGCGGCCCGCTGCCGCTCGCCGCCCGACAGCTGCGCCGGCCGGTGACTCAGCCGCTCGCCGAGGCCGACCCGGTCGAGTACCGCCCTGGCGCTCGCGAGCGCCAGGGCGGTCGGCATGCGCCGCACCAGCAGCGGCATCGCCACGTTCTCGAGCGCGGTGAACTCCGGCAGCAGGTGGTGGAACTGGTAGACGAAGCCGACGGCGCGGTTGCGCAGGTGCCCGCGGGCGGCATCGCCGAGCCGGGACATCGCCTGGCCGTCGATCTCCACCTCGCCGGCGGTCGGCAGGTCGAGGCCGCCGAGCAGCTGCAGCAGCGTCGTCTTGCCGGACCCGGAACTGCCGACGATCGCGATGCGCTCGCCGCGGCCGACAGTCAGATCGACGCCGGCCAGCACCCGCAGCAGTACCGGCCCCTGGCGGAACTCCTTGACGAGCCCGCGAGCCCTGAGTACCGGGCCCACCGCCCCGGCTGCGTCCGCGCGCGCCTCACTCATGGCGCAGCGCCTCCGCCGGCTGGGTCCGCGCCGCCCGCCACGCCGGGTAGAGCGTCGACAGGCAGCTGACGATGAAGGCCGTCGCCGCGATCCTGGTCACATCGGCGCGGCTCACCACGGACGGCAGCTGCTCGATGTAGTAGACACGCGCATCAAACAGCGTCACCCCGAGCAGCGACTCGAGCGCATGCACGGCCGCCGTCAGGTGGTCGGCCATCGCGATCCCGAGCACGACGCCCGACAGCGTGCCGAGCGCCCCGATCACAGTGCCCTGGATCACGAACACGCCGACGAGGCTCCCGGGCGCGAGCCCGAGCGTGCGCAGGATGGCGATGTCGCCCTGTTTCTCGCGCACCAGCATCACCAGGGTCGCGACGATGTTGAACGCGGCGACCGCGATCACGAGCAACAGCAGGATGAACATGATCGACTTGGTCGTGGCGATCGAGCGGAAGAAGTTGGCGTGCTGCCGGGTCCAGTCACTGATGTAGAAGCCTCCGCCCAGATCCACGGCCGCCGCCCGCACGATGCGCCCCGCCGCGTACGGGTCGTCCACCTTAAGCCCCAGGCCCGTGACGGCGGTCCCGAGACGGAACAGCCGCGCCGCGTCCTCGAGGTTCATGACCGCGACGTTGCGGTCGAACTCGTAGAGCCCGGACTCGATGATGCCCGTGACGCGCAGCCGGCGCACGCGCGGCACGACCCCGGCGGGCGTCGCCGTACCCCGCGGGGCGGCGAGCACGACGCTGTCGCCAGGTCCCACGCCGAGCTCCTCGGCAAGGCCCTTGCCGAGCAGCACCGCGTAGCTGAACGGGGCGAGGCTGGCGAGCGTGCCGCCGCGCACGTGCTCGGCAAGGCTCCCGATCCTAAGCTCCTCGGCCGGCGCGATGCCGCGCACCAGCACGCCGCTGACCCGCCCGCCGTGCGCCAGCAGGCCCCGCTCCTCGACGTACGGCGCCACCGCCAGCACGTGCGGCTGCCTCGCGACCCGGGCCTCGACCGCCCGCCAGTCGCCGAGCGGCCCGTCGACCCCGCTCAAGGTCGCATGCGCGGAGATCGACAGGATCCGGTCGCGGAGCTCGACCTCGAAGCCGTTCATCACCGACAGCACCACCACCAGCACCGTGACGCCGATCGCCACGCCGAGCGCGCCCACGACCGTGCTGAACGACAGGAAGCGGTTGTCGGTGCGCGCCCGCAGGTACCTTAGCGCGATCCGTGACTCGAGTGCCGGCCAGGTGCTCATTCGTAGCGCAGCGCCTCGGCCGGCTCGGTGCGCGCGGCCCTGAGCGCGGGATAGACCGTCGCCAGCAGCGTCACTGCCAGCGCCGTCGCCGTCACGACGGCGACGTCCACCGGCTCGACCCGCGACGGGATGCGTGTCAGGTAGTAGACGTCGGCATCGAATATCTGGAAGCGGAACAGCTGCTCGAGGAACGCCGCGACCTGCTCGACGTTGAAGGCGAGCGCGAGCCCGGCCGCGACGCCGATCAGGGTCCCGAGCCAGCCGATCAGCGCGCCCTGCGCGAGGAACACGCCGACGATGCCGCGCGGCTCGAGGCCGAGCGTGCGCAGGATGGCGATGTCGGTGCGCTTGGCGCGCACGACCATCACCAGAGTCGCGACGATGTTGAAGGCGGCGACCGCGACCACCAGCAGCAGGATCAGCGTCATCATCGTCTTCTCGATGCGGATCGCACGGAAATAGCTGGCGTTCTCGACCGTCCAGTCGCGCGCCCTGAGACCTGCGCCGAGCGCGGCGGCGACCGCCGGCGCCAGGCGCGGTGCCGCGAACACGTCCGCGAACTTGAGCCGCAGCCCCGTCGGCCCGCTGATGCCGCGCAGCGCCGCCACGTCCTCGAGGTGCGCGAGGGCGAGCACGCTGTCGTGGTCCTGGAGCCCCACCTCGAACAGCCCCGCGACCGTGAACACGCGGATCCGCGGCGTGATGTCGCCGTCCTCCTCGCCGGCCGGCACCATCACCGTGACCTCGTCGCCGACCGCGGCGCCGAGCTGGAACGCCAGCACCCGTCCGAGCAGCAGCCGGTTCTCGCCGGGTACGAGGTCGCTGAGCTGCCCTGACAGCAGCGCCCGGTCGATCGTCGACACCGACGGTTCGCGCGCCGGGTCGATGCCGCGCAGCGTCGCGCCGCTCATCTCCTCGCCGTGCGTCAGCAGCGCTTGCTGCTCGATGAACGGCGCCGCGCCCAGAACGCCGGGCAGCGTCCGCGCCCGCGCCGCGAGTGCGGCGCCGGCGAGCGGCGCCGCGTCGGCCCGGGTCAGCGTCGCGTGCGCCGACAGGCTCAGCAGCCGGTCGCGAAGCTCTGCCTCGAAGCCGTTCATGATCGACAGGATCGTGATCAGCGCCGCGACCCCGAGAGCGACGCCACCGAGCGACACCCAGGTGATGAACGACACGAAAAATCCGGCCTCGCGCGAGCGCGCATAGCGCAGCGCGACGAACAGCTCGAGGGGACGGATCATCCCCCGATTAGACCATGGGCGATCAGAACTGCGAACCGCGTCATGGTCCTGGCCCGTGACAGCGCGCGCCGGCAGCTCCCGGCGGCGGCGGCGGTGCTATATTTAACACTTGGAGGTGTCGCAATGGCCTCGACAGCATCGAATCCGGCCCGGCTTCTGGGTGTCGTGCTCGTACTCGCGGGCGTGTTCACCGCGGCATCCGTCCGTGCCGCGGATGCGCCCCTCGGCGACCGGCCGGCGAATGGCGCGCGCATGAGCGCGATCGAGAAGAGCTACGGGGCCCCGACGACGCGCTATCCGGCCGTCGGCCAGCCGCCGATCACCCGCTGGGACTATCCCACGATGGTGGTCTACTTCGAGCACGACCGGCTGATCCACGCGGTGCTGCTCTCCCCGAACGGCTGATCCGGGCCTGACCGGCCGCCGCCGGGCCTGCCGCAAGGCCCCTCGCCGATACGTTACGCCGGGCCCCGCGCCCGGTATCCTCGCGCCCCACGAGGCTGGCCGACGCGCATGGCGCCGGCAGGCCGACCATTGCCTTGAACGTGCGTGCACCCGGTGATCCGCGCCCTCGATCCGCTGCTGCCAGACCCGTCGGACCACGTGGTCCGCTGGGGCCAGCTGTATGGCGCGGCGCTGGCCCTCGCCTGCGTCGAGGCGGCCGCTGCGCGGCGCGGCCCGGTGCTCGCCGTCACTGCGAACTCGAGGGACGCGGAACGGCTCGCCGGTGAGCTGGCGTTCTTCGCCGGGCCGGCGCTGCCGGTGGTGTCGCTGCCCGACTACGAGACGCTGCCCTACGACGTGTTCTCGCCGCACCCGGACATCACCTCGCAGCGGCTCGCCACGCTCGCCGAACTCCCGGCGCTGGCGCGCGGCATCGTCGTCCTCGCCGTCGATGCACTGCTGCAGCGCCTGCCGCCGCCCGGGTTCGTCGCCGGGCACACGCTGATGCTGACTGCCGGCACGCGGCTCGACCTCGAGGGCTTCCGCGGCCGGCTCGCGGCTGCCGGCTACGCGAGCGTGACGCAGGTGGTGGCGCCGGGCGAGTACGCTGTGCGCGGCTCGCTGATCGACCTGTACCCGATGGGTGCGGCGGCGCCCTACCGCATCGACCTGTACGACACCGACATCGACAGCATCCGGGTCTTTGATCCCGACACGCAGCGCTCGGGCGAGCGGCTGCCGGCCATCCGGCTGCTGCCGGCACGGGAGTTCACGCTGACAGCGGAGGCGATCCGGGAGTTCCGGCGCCGCTACCGGCAACGGTTCGAGGGCGACGTCACGCGCTCGCAGGTCTACAGGAGCGTCAGCGACGGCTTGCCGGTCGGTGGCATCGAGTACTACCTGCCGCTGTTCTTCGAGCGCCTCGCAACTCTCGCCGACTACCTGCCGGCGGACGCGCTGACGATCGACACCTGCGGCGTCGAGACGGTTGCGACGGCGCTCTGGGACGAAATCGTCGGCCGCCACGAGCAGCGCCGCCACGACCTCGAGCGCCCGCTGCTCGACCCGGCCGAGGTGTTCCTGCCGCCGGCCGAGCTCGAGCAGCTGCTCGGGGCCTACCCGCGGGTGATCGCCGCGGCCGTCAAGGTCGAGCCGGTCGGCGCGCTGGACAGCGGCACGCCGTTCCGCAACTACCCGACGGTCGCGCCCGCGCCGCTGCGGATCGATCCGCGCGCGGAGCGCCCGGCCGGCGCGCTGCTCGGCTTCCTCGACGGCTTCGCCGGCCGGATCCTGCTCGTGGCCGAGTCGGCCGGGCGACGCGAAGCGCTGCTCGAGCTCCTGCACCTCAACGAGCGCTTCCCGCAGGCGGTGGCCGGCTGGTCGGAGTTCGTGGCGAGCGATGCCTCGCTCGCGCTGACGGTCTCGGCCGCGGTCGGAGGCCTCACGCTGCCGGCGACGGGACTCGCGATCGTGACCGAGGAGCAGCTGCACGGCGAGCGCGCGCGGCAGGAACGCCGCCGACGGCGCGCCGAGCGCGATCCCGAGCAGATACTGCGCGAGCTTCGCGACCTGACGACCGGCGCGCCGGTGGTGCACGAGGACCACGGCGTCGGCCGTTATCAGGGCCTCAAGACGCTGGACGTCGACGGCCAGCCGCACGAGTTCCTGGTCATCGAGTACGCCGACGGGGACAAGCTGTACGTGCCGGTGACCGCGCTCGCGCGTGTGACGCGCTACACCGGTGCGCCCGCCGAGAGCGCCCCGCTCCACAAGCTCGGCGGCAGCGAGTGGCACAAGGTCAGGAAACGCGCCGCGGCGCGGATCCGCGACGTCGCGGCCGAGCTCCTCGACCTGTACGCGCGGCGCGCCGCCCGCCAGGGCACCGCGATGGAGCCGGCGGCCCGCGACTACGCGACCTTCGCGGCCGCGTTCCCGTTCGAGGAGACCCACGACCAGGCGGAGACGATCCGTGCCGTGCTCGCCGACCTCGCGACCGCCAAGCCCATGGACCGTGTCGTCTGCGGGGACGTCGGCTTCGGCAAGACCGAGGTGGCGCTCAGGGCCGCGTTCGCCGCCGTCCAGGCCGGCCGGCAGGTCGCGGTACTGGTGCCGACGACGCTGCTCGCCCAGCAGCACCAGCAGACCTTCACCGACCGCTTCGCCGACTGGCCGGTGCGCATCGAGAACCTGTCCCGGTTCCGCTCCGGCAAGGAGGCGCGGCTGGTGCTCGCCGGCCTCGCCGACGGCACGATCGACATCGTGATCGCGACCCACCGGCTGCTGCAGGCCGGCGTCGCGTTCAAGAACCTGGGGCTCGTGATCGTCGACGAGGAACACCGTTTCGGGGTCCGCGACAAGGAGCGCCTCAAGGCGCTGCGCGCCGATGTCGACGTGCTGACGATGACCGCGACGCCGATCCCGCGCACGCTCAACATGGCGCTCGGCGGGCTCAGGGACCTGTCGCTGATCACGACGCCGCCGGCAGAACGCCTCGCGGTGCAGACCTTCGTGCTCGAGTGGAATGCCGCGACCGTGCGCGAGGCCATCATCCGCGAGATCCGCCGCGGCGGCCAGGTGTACTTCGTGCACAACGCCGTCGAATCCATTGAGCGGCGCGCGGCGCAGCTGCGCGCACTCGTGCCCGAGGCCGATGTGCGCGTCGGCCACGGCCAGATGCGCGAGCGCGACCTCGAGCGGCTGATGCTGGATTTCTACCACCGCCGCTTCAACGTGCTGGTCTGCAGCACGATCATCGAGAGCGGCATCGACGTGCCGACGGCCAACACCATCGTCATCGATCGCGCCGACCGCTTCGGGCTCGCGCAGCTGCACCAGCTGCGGGGCCGCGTTGGCCGCTCGCACCACAGGGCCTTCGCCTACCTGATCGCCCCGCCCAGGGGCGCGCTGACCGGTGATGCAGCCAAGCGCCTGGAGGCGATCGAGTCGCTCGAGGACCTGGGCGCCGGCTTCGCGCTCGCCACCCACGACCTCGAGATCCGCGGCGCGGGCGAGCTGCTCGGCGCCGAGCAGAGCGGCCAGATCACCGAGATCGGCTTCAGCCTGTACCTCGACCTGCTGGAGCGCGCGGTCAAGGCGCTGAAGGCGGGCCAGGAGCCCGACCTCGAGAAGCCGCTGTACGCGGGCCCCGAGCTCGACCTGCACATCCCGGCGCTCATTCCGTCGGACTACATGCCGGACGTGCACCTGAGGCTCGTGCTCTACAAGCGCATCGCGGCCGCGGCCGACGACGACGCGCTAGGCGAGCTCGAGGCCGAGATGATCGACCGCTTCGGGTTGCTGCCGGTGCCGATCCAGAACCTGATGCGGATCACGCGCCTGAAGCTGCGCGCGGCGTCCCTGGGACTCACGCGGCTCGATGTCGGCCCGCTGGGCGGGCTCGTCGACTTCGGCAGCGAGCACCGGGTCGAGCCGGCGACGGTGCTGAAGCTCGTGCAGAAAGAGCCGCGCACCTACCGGCTCGAGGGCCCGGCGCGGTTGCGGTTCACGCGCCGCGGCTCGAGCGATGCCGAGCGGCTGGCGACCGCGGGCGCGGTGCTCGCGGCGCTCGGCGCGGCCTGATGCGTTACACTGGCCGCCATGCCCGTTGAGCGCGTTTCCCGCCGGCAGGTGGTGCTGGGCCTCGCGGCGCTGTCGGCGGTGCCGGCGGCGCTCGCCGACACCCCGCCCCCTCCGGGCAGCTCCCGCTACCACGTCGAGATCATCGTGTTCCGCCAGCCCGGCCCGGCGCCGACGGCCGTGCCGGCGGGGCCTTTGCCGCCCACCGCAACGATCCCCGGCCGGGTCGTGGTGCTGCCCGAGAGCGACTGGCAGCTGGCGAGCCTCGCCGAGGCGCTCGCGCGCCGCAGCGGCTACGTCATTCTCGGGCACGCCGCCTGGGCCGCGATCGTGCCGCCCAACGGCCGCACGACGGCACGTCTGGAGGACGTGCTGCCGGGCGACTCGCCGCTCACCGGCGCGATCGCCGTGCAGCGCGGCCAGCACCTGTTCCTCGGCGTCGACGTCGACTACCGGCCGCCGAGCGGAGCCGTGCCCGAGGGCGCGACCTACTCGCTGCGCGACCGGCGCCGGATCAGGTTCGGTGAACGGCACTACTTCGACCACCCGGCGTTCGGCGTCATCGCCGAGGTCCTCGCCCCGGGCGGCGCCGCCGAGTCCGACTGAGCCCGGCGCTCAGCCCGGAGGGTCCTCGGACGCGACCCGGTTGCGGCCCGCCGCGCGCGCCAGATCGAGGGCGCGGTAGCCGGCCTTGAGCAGCTGCTCGGGCGTCGACTGCGGTCCGGGCTGCAGGTGCGTCACACCGACGCTGACCGTGACGACCCGCGCCACCGTTGAGTGCGGGTGATGCATGTGCAGCTCGCGGACCCGCGCCGCGA
>Ga0181521_10001557_pt1 | contig 28282 bp, 24 predicted proteins | sample PEATcosm2014_Bin_32_FD_119764 | JGI IMG/M metagenome (GOLD analysis project Ga0181521, IMG submission 119764) | Peatland microbial communities from MTU Mesocosm Facility, Houghton, MI, USA - PEATcosm2014_Bin02_60_metaG | ecosystem: Environmental > Terrestrial > Soil > Wetlands > Peat | place...
AAGAGCTCGGACGGCGTCTCTCTCCCCACCGAGATGTCTGCTACTAAACCCTCCAATTCCCCAAGTACCCAAACCCAGTACGGGAATCTCCACTTTGCTTTTGCCAAGCCTCTTGAATTCCATACTCTTCAACGGTCCATTCTCGTCGTTTCATTTAGTATTTTTTGGGCGCGCCTCTTTATCTGCTTGGGCGAACCGAAATTGGATGGACCAAAGCCTTCTACGACGAATGATGCTATGGCTGAACCAATCGCGCAAGACCATAACAATTCACCCGTCCTTATCCATGAAACCAGAAATCCACCAACGAGCGCGTCCCCGGCGCCGGTTGGGTCTCGCACATTGGTCGGGTAGGCTGGAACTTTGTAAACTCCCTCGGTTCTGGACCAAACAACCGTACCCATAGATCCCTTTGTGATTAGAACTATTCCTGGCCCTAGTTTTGACAAGCGTCGAGGTGCAATGTCACCCCCGGTAATGGCACGAAGTTCATTATCCGAGGCTTTCAAGACTTTTATGTTCTTCAGCAGGCGATCGTTGCTCCACCTTTTTGAATGTACTACCCCTTTGCTACTTACCTGGCGAGTATAGCCTTGCGCTTCCAAGCTCACGACGCAGTCTCGCTTCGTCAAGGCTATGGCAAGTCCTTCGGGAATTTCATCTAAGACGGGGCCCATGTGAACTGCTAACGTCGCGGGAAATCCTTCCAAGTCTGAAGAACTCAATGGGTCGCATCTACGTGTAACGCGCAATGTCCTTCCAGCTTCGCGATAGTCGATGCTAAAACAGGTGGTCGGTGAGGTCGATGTTCGAATGTTCTTGATTGATATCCCACGTTTAGCGATCCACGTGAACTCCTTTCGCGTGAAGTCTTCGCCTACCCTGCTGACCAAAAGAACCGATGCATCAAGAGCGCGCGCCGCGAGGCTGGAATAGATGCAGGATCCTCCAAGAGCTACTGAGCGAGCTCTTCCGCCCCGGGATATATGGTCGCGAACTATGTGACCAACTACGGCCAAGTCATATCTCACGGAGGTAACCTCTAGGTCACATCACGATAGAACATGGCTTCGCCGTTGATGTGTATGGTCTGACCAGTTATGAAGACCCCGTAACGAGCGCCAGTTTCTCTGAGACCCACAATTACGTCAACTCAAGTCGAATACTGTCGCTCACTCGGAAGAGGCAGGAGCCAGTATACCTTTCATGCGCAACTAGTCACGTCTTAAAATGTCTGACAGCATCCTTAACCGCTTGCAGAAACAAGCCAACTTCTTCAATCGTGTTGAAGTGAACTGGGCTGGCACGAACAGCAATTGATTTTCCATACGTGTTGAGCGTTCGGGAATAGAAACCACCATGGTCTTCTGCTAGTACGGCTATCGCATGTTCATCCCAAAGGTATTTCGCGACATTCAGTGGGTTAGCTTCACCAATATTGAATGTGAAGGTTGGGACGCGGAAGTGAATTTGCGCCAGGTCAGTTATTCCATAGACTTCAACATCAGGCATAGCACATAGCCCTTCGACACCTTGGGTACCTCCCAACATAGCAATCGACAAGGCCTGTTCGTAATTCTCAATCCAAGTGAGTGCAGCTTTCAAGAGTCGGCTGCGGCCTGCGTAGGCACCGATCTTTTCTCTAACTTGCGGTTCAACTTTGTTTCCCAACCAGTCGAGGTATTGTATGACTGCGCTTATCGAGGCGAACAGTGATTGATCACGAGTGCCCATTTCCCAGTTCGACGGTGGTTCCTCCGGAGCGGGCACAACCTTGTACGGCTTAAGAGACCTAAGAAGTTCCTCGCGGCCGTACATGAAGCTGCCTCGTCTACTGAAGAGTTTGTACGCAGAGAAAACAACGAAATCGAAGGGACTCTCTTGAACGTCTAGTGGGGTGTGGGCAACGGTGTGCACTGCGTCTAGGACCGTGTAGGCGGATACTCCTTTCGCGATGCTTAAGACTGGATCCAATGGTGTCTTTGAGCCAAGAACATTGGAAACTCCAGCGACCGAAATTACTCTCGTATTCTCATCGACGAGGCTTTCGAGGTGAGACAAATCCAGCATTGCACTCTTGGGGTTGAATCTTGCGAACCTTACCTCTTTAACGAGTCCCCTGCGTTTGAGTTCTAGCCATGGGCTTATGTTCGCGTAATGCTCATAGTCTGTTGTGACTATGTTCTCTTTTCCCGACAGTTCCTTCCCGATTGCGTAACTGAGCTGGAAGAGTAGGCTGGTCGCTGATTCGCCGGAGACGATGCAGTTAGAGTTAGGTGCGTTAAGAAGATCGCTGACAGCCTGTCTTCCTTCAGATATGACTTCTTCGTTTCTCTTGGATTCCCATGCAGGGCCGTCAACATTGGCGGAACAATCTATCCGTACCTTTGCCTCGGCATCCGCAGCACGTTGCAAAACCAGCGAACCGGCAGCATTCTCAAAAAAGACTCTACGCTTTCCATTCGCGTCAGCATCTGCCCGCGGAAATTCTCGCCGTATTAGCGGCAGTAGAGTTGTTTGGCTTTCAGAACTCTGCAGAACCAACTGAACATCGCTTGAGTCTATTGCAGCTTAGTATAATTTGTTGCGGCAGATTACCGCCTGCGTAGTGATGTTTTGTCACGTAGAAAAGTAAGGTTTCCGCGTGGTTTCGGTATTCTACTCCGCCATATCGTCAGGCAACTTATACCAAGCAATTTTGTCCCCTACTCTAGCCCGCGTTTTCCAACCCATGCTCTTCGGTTCTTGTTCGATCAGGTCGGAAATTCGCTTCATTCTTTGCTTCACAATTTCCTTATCCTTAGGTGTCAAGTCGAATCGCTCAAGCATGGCTGCAGTCTTTTCGAGAACGAGTGTGAAAGTCTCGTTGATTCCCCAATCATGTGAGCAAAGCGAGAAGTGCGTCGTGATCTACCACTGGCATTTTCGATAGACTCTGGAGAGGTTACATCACGAGGCGTTGTTCACTTTCCTGATGCTAATATCGATTGGAAAACCGCGTCGTCTATGTTTCCGCCAGTGATTACTGCGACCGTTTGTTTTCCAGTGAAGCGTTTGGGTGTTTCAACAATCGGCGCGATGGAGATTGCTCCTGAACCTTCGACGACTTGTCTTTCCTTCTCCCAGAGGAGACGTATCATTTTCCTAATCGTGTCCTCATTGAAGAGCAATATTTCATTGACATATCTTTGGATTATCTCGAGTGTTATGCAGCCTTGTTCAATGTTCCCATCCAAGCCATCAGCTATAGTAGGCTTCATTTCCATGTTAATGATCTTCCCCGCCTTCAAAGAATAGTACATGGCCGCAACCGTTTCTGGTTGCACTCCCAAGATTTCGATATCCGGTTTGATACTCTTGGCTGCGACAGCAACGCCCGAAAGCACGCTTCCGCCGCCTACGGGCACGATGATTGAATCAACGGTGGGTAGATCTTCAAGGATTTCCAGTCCAACGGTTCCCTGTCCAGCTACAACAAGTGGATCATTATATGAGGAAACAAACGTTGCGCCCTTCTCTCTAGCTAACTTGCGCGCATACTGCTCAGCATAATCGTACATCGCTCCGTGCAGGATCAATTCGACCTTATGCTTTCGGATCTTCTCGACTTTTATTTTTGGAGTAGTTTCAGGGACGACGACTGTCGCGCTCAGATTAAGTTTTTCTGCGCCGATAGCTACGGCTTGGGCGTGGTTCCCCGAAGAGGCAGCAACGACGCCACGAGCCTTTTCCTCAGCGGTGAGGCTCATCATTCTGTTGAGCGCGCCTCTGATCTTGAAAGAGTTGGTTACTTGCAGGTTTTCGAGTTTGAGATATGCATCGGAACCGCAGAGGTCAGACAGATACTGAGACCGCACTAACGGGGTTTTGCTTATCTCATTCCGTATCAATCTTCTTGCGTCCTGAATTTCGCGTAGACCAATCAAAGTGTAGCCACCACGCACCGAATCTTAATCAACGGGATTGGTGGGGTCGCGGCATATACAAAACTGTTAGCCGAACAAACCATCTTTGGGTTTCTTCCTCGAAGGTCTCGCGCGGCAGCACGAGCTCGAGGTGAATGCCCCCGGTTGGGAAACTAACGGTGTTAGCTAGTTCTTTTTCTTCGTTTCTTCAGCGGTTTTTTCCGCCACGCTCAATGCATATTCTATGTCGTCTTTCTCGATTCCCCGGTGCGTGACCATCCTAACCCGGCTGGCTTCAAGCGTTCCCGCCTTTACTCCAGACTCATTCAACTTGTCAACCCATCTCTCCCCATCTATCCCTAGGCCTGAAACATCGTAGACGACGATGTTGGTTTGAACTTGCGTGGGATCAATGGCAATTCCCTCAATCGACATCAATCCCTTTGCAAGAACCTGGGCGGTGGCATGGTCGTCTTTGAGTCGATCAACCATTTTCTCGATTGCGATGATTCCTGCAGCAGCGATTACTCCCGCCTGTCGCATGCCTCCCCCGAGCATTTTCCTGTAACGCCTCGCACTGTCTATGAATTCACGGTCTCCCACAGCGAGGGACCCGATGGGTGCGCTCAAGCCTTTGGACAGGCAGAACATCATGCTGTCTGCGAACTGCGTCAGTTCTCTTACATCGATGTTTTGCGCTATGGCTGCATTGAATATTCTGGCGCCGTCCATGTGAACTTTCAACCCCCTAGCGTGGGCGAAATCGAAAACAGCCTTAGTTTGAGAAGGTGTCCATACAGTTCCTCCCGCGCGGTTGTGTGTGTTTTCGATGCACACTAAACTGGTTGGGGGAAAGTGAATGTCCGGTGGCCTGAGGGCGGATTCGATACCCTTCGGGGTCAAGATACCACGTTGCCCTTTCACCAATCTCGGAATTAAACCGCTGACAGCAGAGAATGTCCCCTCGTAATAGTACATGTGCGCGTCGGCTTCCAAGATTACTTCCTCGCCTCGCTTCGTCTGACTCAGGGCGCTTACGAGATTGGCTTGCGTTCCGCTAGTGGTTAACAGAGCTGCATCTTTTCCCATCTTCTTGGCAGCAAGTTCCTCTAGTCGGTTAACGGTTGGATCTTCTCTGTACACATCGTCGCCTAAGGGCGCGGTTCTCATGGCTTCCAGCATTTCTGAAGTAGGAAGAGTTACTGTATCGCTTCTGAGATCTACTATTCGCAATCAGGGCACCTAGTTCCTTCGCCTATCTTCTGAGCTATAGCGGAGTTGAATATTCTAGCACCTTCTATGTGAACATTCAAGCCCCTGCAGTAGGCGAAATCGAAGAACGTCTCGATTTGAGAAGGAATCCATGCTCTTTCTCACGTGTGCTGGGTCGTCTGTAAAGCCATGAAACCAATCAAAGTCAGGAACCTGGTCGGGAGAGATGGTTTAACACAGAGAAGGAGAGGCTATGGAGGGGCGCCATTGTCACGATACAACCGATAACTTTGGCCCAGATCGAGGAGACCCGACAGCGAATTAGCAAGACTGTTGTGCGGACGCCACTGGTTCGATTGAATTTCGACTCCCCTTATGATATCTACCTAAAGCTCGAGTGTCTTCAGCCGACTGGTTCGTTCAAGGTGAGGGGCGCTGGTAACGCCGTCTCGCTCATGACGCCGGCTGAACGTGAGCGCGGCGTCTACACCTGCAGCGCAGGGAATATGGCGCAAGCTCTTGCGTGGCACGCGAAAAGAGAAGGCATCCGATGTGCAGCAATTGTTCCTGACAACGCTCCCCAGACAAAGTTAGATGCCATTCGACGATACGGGGCTGAAATAGTCCAGATGAGCTGGGACGAGGTTTGGCAAGTCGCGAATAAGCGTCAGTATCCCCCGCTAGCTGACAGAACATTCATACATCCGTTCGCTGACCCACGAATGATCGCAGGCAACGGAACGGCAGGCCTGGAGATACTTGAGGACCTGCCAGACGTAGACGCCATCATCGTCCCCTTCGGGGGAGGCGGACTATTCGCTGGAATCGCTTCTGCGGTGAAGGCTAGGAAGAGTGAGGTTCGCATGTTTGCCTCCGAGGTTCAGACAGCTGCCCCACTCTTTGAGTCCCTGGCTGCAGGCAGACCTGTGGAAATCAAACGAACCCCGAGTTTTGTCGACGGCATTGGTGGAGGAAACATTATGGACGATATTTGGCGACTCGTCAAACCCCTCATAAGTGATTCAATCGTTGTTGGACTTGGAGAAGTCGCTTCTGCAATCAAAATCCTCGCGGAGCGCAACCGGGTTGTGGCTGAGGGAGCGGGGGCTTCCTCGCTCGCGGCGGCGCTCACTGGAAAAGCTGGCTCCGGAAAAGTTGTCTGCGTAATTTCTGGCGGCAATATCGACGCCTCCAAATTGATTAAGATTCTCGAAGGCGCAATCCCTTCGTAGACAAGGCTCCTCCAATCGTCCCCGTATCCTTCTGCGCCATCATCTCGTTGGGGTTCGACGATCAGTTCTGTCGGCACTTCGAACCATTTTTGGCCGATTAGGGAGTAAAGGGGCCATTACCAAATGAAATGCAAATTCTATCGGTTATTTTCCGCGGTGCCTCGCTAGCGCTAAAACCACCAAACCAAGAACAAGCCCCATGACGATGGATTGCCAGGGAAACCCTGGGATCGGAGCCATCGTCAACTGTGAAGAGGTTGTCGATGTTTGCATTACTTCAGATGTGCCCGTCGTCGATGCCAGCGTACTGATAACGGAGACCGTCGAGGAAGCCGCGACTGATGTTGATGAGACTGATGTCGAGGTAGTATTGGATTGCTGAGTTTGCAAATTCAATACGATATTGCCAGGCCCATTAATGGTGAGGGTTGTGGGGTTTGCTGTAGTTGAACAGGTTAACCCACCAGTACAGATCCAGTTGAGGAAACTAAAGCCAGACGGTATATTGCACGCAGCCATCACGGTTGAACCGAACGTGGTACTGTAGAAGGAGACACCGTTCCCTTCGCCGGGCTCAGAGCAGGCACCCAAACTAACGGACGCTGAGGAAGCTGGGTTTATCAAAACGTTAACCTGCGCAGAATAGACAGCTATCAAATCCCCACCTGAATTGTAGGCCGAACATTCTACCGGGTTTGCTGTATCGCTTGAACAAGCTACTCCACCCGCCCACGTCCAATGGTTGAACTGCCAACCCGTTGAGGGAGCGGGAAGGTTTGCAGTGGCTCCAAAGTTCATCCCGCAGGCTGCTGATTGCGAATTCGCGTATGTGTTGCCACAGGCGGTGATCGTGCCAGGCGATGTTGCGTCGACGAAATTTGAGGGGACGGACTGGAAGGTGACCGATTCTAGCAACGTTGGGGCTGTGGTAGAAGATGAGATTAGGGTAGTGGAGGATGAAGTTTGGGTGATCAATTCAGTTGACTGAAACGATGTTTGCGTTGCCGATGCGGAAGTTGTTTGTGTTGTGACTATTTGGCTTGATATCTGAAGCTGGGTAGTCGATTGAGAGGTAGTCTGCGTACTGGGCTGGGAAACCGTAGTCACGAGCGTCGAACCTTGAGGAGTGAAATCTAGCTCAATGTTGAATCCTGTGAGCGTAATTGTCTTAGTGATGGGTCCAAAGCCGTTTCCTGAGGCTGTAACCGTAACTGTTCCCGATGTCCCAATCGGGAATGCGTAGCCACCGGAAGAGGATGAGACTGCGTAGTAACTGCCTGTGCTTGGTGTTACTGTTATGCCTTGTATGCCTTCGCCTATGTCGTAGAAGTTGTTGCCGTTTGCGTCATCATAAACAACTCCTAGGAGGAAAGGCCCGCCGTTGACTGATGTGCCGAAATCTTCCGTGATGAAGGCGTTACCGTAATTGTTTGAGGTTGAACCTTCGTAGTAACCCACTCCTACCTCTTGATAGGCTGGCGGTGGGTAGGGGAAGATGTCAAGAAGGTTCACCCTATGGGGTCGTCCCGGTGTTCCTGAATCAACCATCATGAAGTCTTCTAGTGCGGTGGAGCTCATATCGGTGCCAGCCGCCATGTTCTCACCAGCGCTAACGTAATTGTAACCTGCGTTTGTCATGCGTTGGAACGCGGTGGTACCGTTTGGGTCCGTATGGCTGAAGTAGTTATTGTTGTACATGTCCTCACTGTGGCCGTTCGCGATCGCGAGTAGCGTGGGGCTCATGGCTAATGGAGGGCGGGGACCCACGAGCTCTGGCCCATTCGGATCCACTAACCCCTCATGAATGTCAATGCCTAATCGTTGCCCTTCAGCTATGGGGTTCGCGCGAGCCCGGTTAATGTATTGTAACACTAACTGTTCTTCTGGAGTGGGATCACCAGAGTCATAGAGTGAAAGAGCCGTGGCTTTGGGGGTAAGTGTCAGCAGAGAAAGCCCAGAGGTGAGGAGAATCAGAATGACAAACGCGAAAGAGGCACCTCGCTGAGCTTTCAACACCTTTACCCCGATTCAGACTCCGTTTCAAAGTGAAATTTCGCAGGTGACTCATTTCGTTTCGAAATGAATCGATTAAATCTTCGTTGCAGGATGACGAGATGGATGAAACTGGGCTTGGGTCGAAACGTCCTAAAATGACATTATCTTGTGAGATGCTTGGGCAATGATACTAGAACTTGCTTGGAACACTGTAAGCAACAGTCATGGAAAATTGTATCGCGCACATAGGTCGCGTAGACTGCTCGTATGGACTGTCATGATCGATGCGGCAAGATGCTTTACCAATGTCTAACCGATTGCGAATCATCAATAAATACGAACCCTTACTGCGAAACTCGAAAACGATTTTGGGCAATTTTCTCGCAATTCAGAATATCACGTAGATGTTTCCCTTGAGGTATCTGATGACGAATGTAAGATAAGCTCTGAGTGTTGAAAGAAGTCACACTAATACGATTTGGCGGATCATTTCCACAAAACCTCTCAAAACGGGCCTTCCACGTCATATTGACCCTAGCATTCGTACTGCCGTCCCGACTGTCTTCTAGTTAGGATCGCCAACCGAAAATGTGAAAAGCGGAAAGAGATAACTAGGTTGTTGGCTTCCTGCGATTCACTGCTACTCCGCGTTTACTTGTCCGCTGCGTACGCTGCTGCGAGGCAGAGCGCCGAGGAAGGGCGCAATGACAAGAAATACCCAACGATCAACGAGAAGGAGGTAACCGCATGGGCCAAAGTGAAATCGCGATACCGAATCTAGCTGAGGCCTTCAACACAGGAGTTCTACTTCAACTGGCAGGTATGCGACGCACTAGCGAGTGCTCTAGCTGCAGGATTTACCTAACTAACAGTTGCCGACGATGTTCTCGATGCGGATCACCCAAGAACGCGCCTTGTATACATTGCCACTTTAAATTGGGTCGCCCAGATTGCTCCGACCCAACCAAAACGGTTTCAATAAAGCGCCATCAAATAGGCGAAACTGGAAGTTAGACCAGACAGCGAATTCAGCTATTTGAGGTGCGGAGGATCACAGTAGTTTCTGTAAAATGGTTTCTCGGGTCCTTTTCTGTCTCCTCTTGTTCTGTTCTTACAATTGGAAAGTTCCTAGTTCTTCTCTCGATATGTGCTTGAGGTCGGGAAGGTAGATGGTACGGACTAGAATCGTTTTCTTTCACCGTGATTTCACGGACTCAGTAAATGGTGTTGAGGCTCTGGTCTGCTAGGTTGATTGCTTCGTCGATTTGTTCACGTGTTACTGTCAGAGGTGGTGCCAGCCGTATCGCGTGTCCGTGTGACCCGCATGGGTACATTAGTACGCCTCTCGAAAGAGACTCGTTGAGGAACTTTTTGGCTGCAGCAGCGTTAGGTTCGCGGTCTGTACCTGGAACGATGAGTTCGATTGCCGTCATTAGGCCAACTCCGCGAGCATCACCAATTACTTGATGCCTAGCCTTCAATTCTTTGAGTTTGTTCATCAAGTACATGCCGTTCTCCTTAGTTTTCTGAAGCAAGCCTTCCTTTCTGATGGTCTGTATCGTGGCGACGGACGCGGCGCAGGATACTGGATTGCCTCCTAATGTAGTTCCATGAGCCGTGGCTTCCCAACGACTCATGAGCTCTCGATGCGCACAGACCGCGCAAAGTGGAAAACCGGACGCGATCCCTTTCGCAATGGCCATGATGTCGGGTTCAACTCCGAATGTTTGAGCAGCGAACCAATCGCCAGTTCGTCCGAATCCAGTCATCACTTCATCGAAAATTAGGAGTATATCTTTCTGCGTGCATATTTCTTTCAGACGAATCAAGAATTCTTTCGGTGGAACGATGTACCCGCCCTCTCCTTGGATCGGTTCAACTATGACTGCCGCAACTTGGGACGGAACGATCAATCGCTTCAAGACAGTATGAAGTGAGTCAATTGACTCTTCAACACATTTTTCTGGTTCGTCGGGATGCGAGGAATGGTAAACGTCGGCATATGGAACATGGTAAATGTCCGAAACGAATGGACCAAGTGCATTTCTGCAAATGGCTTTTGAGGCGGAGAGAGAGGCCGAACCATATGTGCGACCATGAAAGCCGCCCATAAATGCGATAATGCCCGGTCTCTTGGTGACATTTCGCGCGAGTTTTATCGCGCCCTCCACAGCTTCCGAGCCGCTCGGACCGAAGAAGGACATATCCAAATGCCCGGGAAGTATCTCGGGCAATAGAGCTGCGAGGCGAAGAACGGACTCGTGTAGAGTGAATCCTACTGCGCCATGAACCTGCTTCTCCAATTGTTTTCGCGCAGCGTTGATGACTGCTGGGTGGTTGTGTCCGAGATTTACGACGCCAAAGGATGATATGAAATCCATGTACCGTTTACCGTCAAGCCCATACAAGTACAGACCTTCGGCCCGGACCACCGGAAGGTTTGGCCAATCCTTTGCAAGGCATGGTGCCAACATCTCATCGAAGCGGCTAACGAGTTCCTCGTAGGTTAGCGACTCTACATTTGGCGTGTGACTCTTTTCGTTGGAAGCAATGCTTCGAGTCAAGAACATGTCACGATCTCCGCATAAATCGACCAGTCTTATGAAAAGATTCCATGACTTTTTAGCCTGACGATCACTACGACTTTGATCGCAGCGCAGGCGCTAACCAGTACAGACTTACAGGTACCTAGACACCGAAGACATTATGGAAGGCGTCTCAGCAATCATATGAGCTAAAAGGTTCATCAGCGGGGTATTTGCGAGAATGACGTTAGATTTTACGTTTACAGAAGAACAGAATCTCTTCCGAAAGTCTGTCCGCGAATTCATGACCAGAAATGTTGCTCCGAAGTCGAAGGAACTTCTTAAGGCTAGACTTGTCACGCCTGAGATTCATAAGGGATTCACAGATCTCGGTTTTTTCGGATTACTGGTGCCCCATGAATATGGCGGCTCCGCCTCCGATTATGTGACGTTCCTCATCGCGGTTGAGGAAATGACGAAGGGTGACCCGACAGGTTTCGCGGGCCTCCCAATCTGGTACGGAGCCTCCTGCGCTCGCATTCTCGCAGTGTACGGGAATGCAGAGTTGAAACAGGAGGTCCTGCCCAAGATCACGAAGGAAGGGTGGATGACCCCCCTTCACTCCACTGAACCCACCTGCGGAACCGATTTCACCTCGATAACCTCGACCGCCAAGAAGATTGGCCGCGAGTTTGTGGTCAACGGAGAAAAAACGTGCATCAGTTGCGTGCCAGAGGTCATGAAGTACGGAGGAGGCTTCATAACATCAGTGAAAACTAAACCTGAGTTGCGCAGCAAAGGAATGAGCCTCCTCTACATTCCGTCAGACTCCAAGGGCATGAGCACTTCAAACTACACAGGTATGGGAATAGACGTCGGCGCGGTTCGATACGAAAACACGCATGTGCCAGAACGTTACCTGATCGGACCCGAAGGAACCGGCTATCAAATGACCAATGAATCCTTCGTTCACGCACGCATCCCAACGACGATGAGCATTGTAGCCGCAGCAGAGGCCGCAATCGAAAGAGGCATTGAATATCTAAAGCAAAGAAAAACATTCGGACGACCCATCGGCACACATGAAGGCGTGCAGTTTGAACTTGCTGAAAACTACTCAAATGTCCAAGCATCGAAGTTGCTATGTTACCGCGCCGCATGGCTCGCGGACCAATACCACGAAGGAAAAGCCACATTCCAAGAGACAATGAGCGCGGCCTCAACGGCGAAACTGATCGCGTCAGAACTCTGTGTAAAAGCAGTCAGCGACGTTCTAGAATGGTATGGAGGACTTGGAACAACAACGGAATACGATATTCAGCAGGTGTACAGAACCGTCAGGCAGGCCGTAATCGCTGAAGGAACAAAGAACGCACAGAAAATCGTTATAGCGATGCAGCTCCTCGGCAGGGACTTCCTCCTGGAAAACAAATGAATAGAATCGGATCATACTTCAGAGCATAAACTGATCTCCTTCGTCTTGTCTACAGCTTCATCGACTAAGAGCTTGAAGTCTGGCCAATGTGTAGGTCGAGCCGGTCCTAGCCAGGAGTCTATCGCGTTACCGAACTTAGAATTTCATAACTTCGAGATATGTCCTCTCGGTCAACGACGATCAGCGTCTTTGTATAGCATGACACGAATTCTATCACATTGATTCCTTGTTCGGCGAGAATCGACGTTAGGTATGATACTACACCAGGGGTTTCTTCAATAAGCGGAGGCGATGTTACTACAAAGGTACCGCACAGTTCATGCCTCAAAAGTAGGCGTGATTTTGCGATTGCACCAGATTTGCTCATGAGATAAACGAAAACATTATCCAGACTTACGGCGACCTTGGCATTGACCTCGACGGCTTTGCTTGATACGATTACCCGCAAACCGTCTTCTATGCTTATAGTGCTTTGCCTTAGGACCTGGCGCACACTTTCTTCTCGTTTCTTCTTCTGCTTACGAACTTCAACAGCAAATCGACGTACGGCAGCCTTTATGGCAATGCGATTTGTGAGTTTGAGTTCTGAAGCAATTTTGTTGGACAGCGCACTCTGGTTTACTATATCTTCTTCGAGTGCTTCCAGAATGTATGGTCGCTGCTTGAGAAGGGTCCTCACCTTGTCAGCAATTGACATACTACAAATGTCTCATTTGATACATTTAAGTTCCTATTGGTAGCAACTGAGACGCTAACGATATAAGCCTACAAACAGTGGTTGTGTTACGAATAAGGAGCAGAACGCTATGCAAGCGAATCTGAAAGAGGTTCTGGCCAAGAGTCCAGAACAGATCACTAAGGAAGACATTACTACAACTATCAAGACCATCTACACGCAGAACCCTGCTTTGGGTAACCCTCAACCGAAGTACGAGACTGACCCAGAGGCGGTGGCAGCTGGCTTGCTTGCAATAAAAGAAGCAAGTTGCGAGGAATCAGACGACGAGTACTTGCCAACTTGTTGCCGGAATGGTAATCCACACCGTCACCCCGTGTGAGTATAGGAACGTTGCGCCTACAACGTTTTGGCATTAGTTAGCAGGTAATTTGCATGGGAGACGAAGCGGAGGGCGAGAAGCTCGAAGTCGGCGATAAGACCAATAAGAAAGTGGTTTTGGCTTACTCGGGAGGATTGGATACTTCTTGCATACTCAGGTGGCTTATTGACAAGGGCTACGAGGTTATCTGCTATCTGGCAGATGTCGGCCAGAAGGAGGACTTCGAAGCTGCCAAACAAAAGGCCCTGAAGGTTGGCGCTAAGAAGGTTGTCATTAGAGACCTGAAAAAGGAGTTTGTGACCGATTACATTTTCCCCGCAATTCGCGCCGATGCGATTTACGAGAGCAGATATCTTCTCGGGACTTCGCTTGCAAGACCACTCATAGCCAAGTACCAGATAGAAGTGGCTGAACAAGAGGGAGCGGCATACGTTGCACACGGAGCCACTGGTAAGGGCAATGACCAGGTGAGATTCGAACTCACCTACTATGCACTGAAACCGGGCATCCAGGTGATCTCCCCTTGGAAGAACGCTGAGTTCCTAGCGCAATTCAACGGTAGGGACGATCTGATAAATTACGCAAAGAAGAATAACATTCCAATTGCACAGACGCACAAGAAACCCTATTCTGAGGATGAGAATCTATTGCATATCAGTCATGAAGCAGGGATACTGGAAGACCCTGCGCACGTGCCCGATGACGGTGTTTACTCAAGAACGGCCTCGCCAATGAAGGCACCTGACAAGATTACTACGATAGTCGTGCACTTCAAAGATGGAACCCCTGTCAAGATAGAAAACAAGAACGACGGTACAGTGAAAACCGACCCCCTGCAGCTTTTCCTTTACGCGAACCAAGTCGGCTCTGAGAACGGCGTTGGAAGGGTAGACATGGTTGAGAACAGGTACGTCGGGATAAAGTCAAGAGGGTTGTACGAAACGCCTGGCGGCACCATACTCATGGTTGCCCACAGGGATATCGAGGCAATAGCAATGGATAGAGAGGTTATGAGGTTGAAGGACATGCTCTCACCAATCTATGCTGAGATAGTTTACAACGGCTTCTGGTTCTCACCGGAAATGGACTTCCTCACAGCAGCGTTCAACAAGAGCCAAGAATACGTGGACGGCCAAGTTACGGTTGAACTTTACAAGGGCAATGTCTTCACGGTCGCAAGGGAGTCGCCCACATCGCTTTATGACAAAGAGTTAGGCTCAATGCACACGGCAGGGGGATTCGACCAGAAAGACTCGATGGGCTTCATCAAGATAAACGCAATAAGATTGATGGCGCACAAGATGATCCTGGACAAAATCGAAAAGAACGCGAACAAGTAACCTCTTTCTTATCTACTCAGCAAGTGTCTGCGTATGGGCCATCCCCCCGCAGAGCCTGCTTTATTTCGTCTTTCGTGAGCACAAGAGCGAACCCGCGTCTAAGTGTCTTCAGTTCTGCATCTTGCAATTGCGGATCGTCGGTTGAGTTGACGTCAGACCCAAAGACTACTTTGTATCCATGGCCATGAGCCTCACGTGCCGTCGTCCCGCAACAATAGTTCGTCATCGTTCCGCAGATTATTACTGTTTCAACTTTGCGATTCTTTAGAACATAATCGAGTGATGTTCCGGTGAATGCGCCGTAGCCCGGCTTCGCTATGACAACGTCCCTTGCATAGTCTGGCTTGATGGAAGGGTCTATGCTTTCCTTCTGAAATAGCGGCGGTCCGTCGTAATCTTCAAACTTGTCCAATGGTGTTAAGCCGTCTCGGAAAGCAGGGTTCATGTCGACATAGGTTGAGTGGAAGACATAGCAAGTGTAAATCACTTGCACTCCACTATTGCGACACGCTTCTATTAGATCCCTAATCTTCGGAAGCTGTTTTGTCGCGTCGGGAATCCATGATGGGGTCATGTTCGGTTTAGTGAATTCCTCAAGCATATCTACAACGATTAGGGCGGTTTTTTTCGGATTAATCTTAATGTTGGCCCGTCCCGTCTCATAATCCCGCTTCGCTTTCGAAAGAATGTATTCTTGACTGAACTGGCCAGGCTTTCGCTTCTCCAAGGTTACGTCGACTTCGGTAGTTCCCTAGAATCTTATATCGGTAACTCCTGAATTGGCGCCTCTTCTCCGACCCAATGCCGATTAACCGGATTGCGCCTTGAGCCAAAGAGAGCGCAAGTGGGTCGGGCTGGCCATTGCGAACTTGAGCTTGCGACCAAAGGTTAAGCTCGTATTCAGTTAGTTCAGTAATCCCCGTGTCCGTTACCGCCACTGCATAAAATTCTATATTCATTAATAGGGTCGTGATACCGCTTTGGGTCGGGTTGTTTGATTGAAGCCAAAGTTCGGAATAGTTTTGCCCACCCGCGGAATGCTTTTCGCGAAGACGAGCGCGCGGAAGGACATAGTTGAACTCAGCAAACTGGTTGAAGAGTACGGCTATGATGCCGTTTGGGCCGGAGATAGCATTCTCGCGAAACCGCGATTATACTCAATTAGCGTCCTGTCCGCAGTAGCTGGAGCAACGGAAAGGGTGAAGCTTGGGACGGCTTGCTTCGCAAGTTTTCCACTCCGCAATCCCATCATACTTGCATACCAATGGGCGACGCTTGATGTCTTATCGGAAGGGCGAAGCTTACTCGTCGTATGCCAGGGCACTCCAACTCAGCATGGCAAGATCTACCGCAACGAATTCAACGCCATTGGCGTACCACCGAAGGAAAAAGTGAAAAGAAGTGAAGAAGCCTTGGAGATTCTCAGGAAGCTCTGGGAATCAGACAACGTGAGCTACGACGGTGAGATTTTCAAATTCAAAGACGTCACAATGTTGCCTAAACCCGTGCAAAAACCGTGCCCGATCTGGATAGCATCCAACCCACGTTCCACCGGAGAACTAGAAGGCCCACCGGGAGAGATCGAAAAGAACTTCGACCGAGTCGGCAAATACGCCGACGGATGGATGACGACGATGGTTGACCCTGAAGAGTTCAGGGAGGATGCCGGGAGGGTGAGACAGGCTTTGCGAAAACACCACCGAGAAAGTAACCAGTTTGGAATGTGCCTCTACTATAACGTAAACATGAACAATGAAAAGCAGAAGGCGGCCGCCGAGTCAAGCGACTTTCTCATGAAATATTACCGAGAAGACCCGTCGGGGATTCTAGATAAGTGGGTCGCTTATGGCGATCAGAAGGATTGTATTGAAAAATTAGAAGGGTTCGTGAAGGCAGGGGTGGACACGTTCTCAATCCGATTTGTTGCCTGGAACCAAATTGAGCAGTTAAAGAGGTTCAGTGAAGAAGTACTCCCAAGCTTCTGAACAGTAGTTTCTGCTACACTCGAACTAGTCCCAGGAAATCGGCAGCTTCGTCAAGTGGCATGTGTCGCAAGGCGTCCAGCGCCTGCACGAATACTAGAGTATGGAATCAGTTTGCTGAGTGCAGCATTCTTGTGGCTCCGAGAACCCTGTTATGGATTTCTGAAGCTAGATTTCGTATGACTACTCTGGCGGGATTTGCTTCTGAAGCATGTTCAGGTCGAGTCCTTGGCGCCGGCGTACGGCCCAGGCTACGGCGTAGATGACGATACCGAGTGCGAATGTGGGAAGGATGCCAGTGACTAGGACTGATCCAACGTTTCCGATCGCAGGCAAGAGTATCGCGTAGACCACTACGATAGAGACGATGAAGCTTATCACTCCCACGATTGAGATCAGGGGCACGCCTGCAACCTTCTTCCGGCTTAGAGGGTGCGCGGATTCGAAGACGTCCTTTCTCATGTATGGGTAGGCGATTGCGGCCAAGGCTACTATCATGAAGACGATGAATGTGCCGGCTGTTCCATAGGTGAACAGCGTGGCGAGTAGGCCGTACTGGAAGATCGATATGTAGGCGTACAGTAACCCGACGATCGTCATTGCTGCAATCGCGTAGACTGGCGTCCGGGTCCTGGGATTTACGTCGGCAAATACGCTTGGCGCAACTCGGTCGAACGACCAAGCGAAGAGGTTTCGGGCGAGGGTGAAGAAGATGGAGACGTTCATAACCTCAGCCGTCAGGCCGAAGCTGAGTGTGAAGATCGCGATAAGCACCTGGTTCTGGGTCCAGAACATTGCTAGGCCGGAGGAGAGGGGTGGGGTTCCGGCTAAGTATGGGTATGCTGAGGATCCTGAGACCCATAATGCGGCCATAGAGTTCACAAAGGCTGGACCCTCACCAAAGTACTCAACTACGAACATCGCGGTGGTGAATGCAACGAAGATGACGCTTCCGCCGAGAGTCGCTAGGATCTGTGTTTTCTCATTCCGTTTAGTTTCACCGGCGAAATATGCGGATGAATTGAAGCCCAAGTAGCCCAGTAGCCCTAGAGCCCCGGCGTAGAGGGTTGCGGACGAGATGAGTGGCGGTACTCCAGGGTACGCGCCATTTTGCGGCCCTAGTGCCACTATCTGATCGTAGGTCATGTTTGAGCCGGATAAGGCGTTGAAATTCGTTGCAAATGTGGAGGCGCCGGCTCCAAGCACGGTTGCTATGAAGATGACACCGATTATGATTGAGATAATCATCCAGTACTTGACAGTTCTCGCGGCCAACTTCGAACTCGCGATCACGACGAGGCCAGCTATTATGATGAAGACGGCTGCAATCCAGAATGCGGAACTAGGCGACTGTAGGCCGTTGGCGATGGCAGTGTAACCCGGGTTCTTGTCGAGAATCCCCAAATCGTAGTACAGCTGTGCTATTGACCACTGCCCAATCCAGGGGGCGACAGCGCCTACTACCGAGATACTTAGAATTGTGAAAGCAAAATTGGTCATGAACCCGATGCTCGGATGAAAAACCCTTCCAACCCAGACGTAGTCACCGCCACTTCGAGGTATGGCGATCGAGAATAGGATGTACATGACCGCAATGGGCAGTACCAAAAGGAAGCCGACGAAACCTCCAACAATTGGGTTTGCGTCTGGATAGAAGCCAGGGGTGAACGCGACCACGTTGTACACGTACAGGAGACCCATCTGGGTCACCGCCATCCCGAGCGCATCCATGCCCGAGATCTGCTTCACTAAGCCCGTTGCGTCTCGAACAAAAACCGACTTCGAAGTAGTTGACTTAGCCAAAGTATCCGGCTCCGTACATCAGCAAACCGCGTTAATATGCTTTAGCCACCAACATGCAAAACACCCTTTCTCCTAGGGTGGATGAATGAAAGTGTGTTGTCTTGGATTTGTGACTGCCAGCTTTTTCTTTACGCAGCAACCGTACAGGAGTAGGTGGTAGCGGCGTGTCTTACGATGTACGGTTTGAGTTCGGAATAAAGCAGGAAATGCGCGATGGCGTAAAACTCTCTTCCGACGTCTATCTGCCTGACGCTAAAGGAAAGTTTCCCGTTCTTGTTACCCGATCGCCATACATGACTGCGGAGGGTTTTCAAAAGCGCTTCTCGGAGGAGGCCAAATTCTTCGCGAGGCAAGGTTACGCGTTCGTTATACAGGACTGCCGGGGGAAGAACGATTCTGAAGGTACTTTCCACCCATTCTTTAATGATCCAACCGACGGATTGGATACTCTGAATTGGTGCGCGAAACAAGAGTGGTCCAATGGCGAGTTAGGCACGATCGGAGCTTCGTATCAAGCCTGGAACCAGTGGGCGGCAGCAATCCAAGGTCCACCCAACCTCCGGGCCATGGTGTCGATAGTCGCCTTACCCGATCCCGTCTTGAATGTGCCATTTCAAAATGGGGCGTTAGTCTTGTGGATGGCTGAGTGGATGGCGATGGTTGATGGAAAGAAGAACACCGATCCTTCGATATATGATTCTTTGAAGCTGTTCAATCACTTGCCGCTCAGTACTATGGACGAGGTATTTGGAAGAAAACAATCGTCAATCTGGCAAAATTGGATACGCCATCCTTCCGCAGACGACTATTGGAAGCACTCATTCTATCAGGACAAATTTAGCCAAATTGATGTCCCGGTGTTACATGTTTCCGGTTGGTACGACGACGATCTCATAGGCACCCATATCAACTATACGAGCATGAGAAAATCTGCCAAGTCAGAACATGCGAGGAATAACCAGAAACTGATAATTGGTCCCTGGCCACACCATGTTAACTTATCGAGGCAACTCGCGACGATCGATTTTGGGCAGTCAGCACTGATTGACTTGCGAAAGATAGAGCTAGAATGGTTTGACTATTGGCTCAAAGGCATCGAAAATGGGGTAATGAAACAGCCCAAGGTCGACATTTTCACAATGGGCAGTAATGAATGGAGAAAGGCGGAATCGTGGCCTCTCGAAAGAACCGAGTACGTGAAATATTTCCTCCACAGCAACGGTAGGGCAAACACTTCAACAGGAGATGGAAAACTTTCAGCGACGAACGCGAACAAGGAAGAGCCCTGTGACTTCTATACTTACGACCCAGTCGACCCGTGTCCGAACATATGCGATACATCCGCAATGGCTGCTGAAGGCCCCTTTGACCAGCGACCCATCGAGAGACGCGATGACGTGCTTGTATACTCCACTTCCGTCCTCGACACCAACTTGGAAGTAACCGGCCCAGTGAGAGTCAAACTGTTCGCTTCTACTTCAGCTCGGGATACTGATTTTTGGGCGCAGCTGGTTGACGTGTTTCCGAATGGGTATTCCATGCACTTGACTGAGGGGATAATTAGGGCTAGGTACAGAAATTCGCTCGAAAAGCCAGAACTCGTGGAGCCTGAGAGAGTCTATGAATTTGATATTGATTTATGGGCCACAAGCAACGTCTTCCTACGAGGCCACAGGCTCAGGCTAGATGTTTCGAGCAGCTCTTTTCCAAAATACGACCGCAACCCAAATACCGGGGATCAATTTGGAATGGACACAACGCTAAAAATTGCTGACCAACGAGTGTTCCATGACGAGAGGCATCCTACCCACGTTCTCCTTCCAGTAATCAAATAGAGCTCTACGAAATAGGTGCGAACTACTTTGTCCCGCGGGCACTTTCAGGAGAAGATGCAGTCACAGTGAGGCGTACATGTTCTCGTTAGGTGCTCATGCAGGAAATATAGTTCAGTGCTGAAGTATCTCTCTGCTCTGTCCGGTAGCACTGTGACTGCAATCTTGTTTTGACCGAACTTTTCGAGGGCTTGAACAACTCCAAGAACGTTTGCTCCTGATGAGATGCCGACCATCAACCCGTACTGTCTGCATAGCCTCTTCGCCATGTCTACAGCGTCATCGCTTTTCACCTTTGCAATGAGGTCGAGCTCATTCATTTTCACAATTTTGGGTACAAAGCCGTCTCCTATACCAGCAATTTTGTGATTCCGAAGAACAGTTTCACCAGACAATATAGCTGACTCGGCTGGTTCAACGGCAACGAGTTTGGTGTTTGGGTTTCTCTCGCGGAGAGCCCTAGCAATACCGAACAAAGTTCCGCCTGTTCCCACTCCCGCCACAATAACATCTATTCTCTCGCCGACATCTCTAACGATCTCTCGGCCGGTTGTTTCATAATGAGCTGTAACATTCTCCTCGTTGCTGAACTGTTTCGTTAGGTATACGTGAGGCGACCGTTTTGCAATCTCCTCCGTTCTTCTGACCGCACCCTCAAACGCCTCTTCTTTCGGGGTAAGGCAGACGGAGGCACCAAGACTCTCGATCAATCGGACTCTTTCCTTACTCATGTGCTCTGGCATGAAGACAACCATTTTGTATCCCTTGATCGCAGCGACCATCGCAAGCGCGATTCCTGTATTGCCGCTGGTTGCTTCCACGATTATTGAATCGGGTTTCAGAATACCTCGCTTTTCCGCAGATTCGATCATGTATTTTGCAATTCTGTCTTTTACGCTCCCGCTTGGATTCATGAATTCGAGTTTAGTGTAAATTTGATAGTCATGACTATTCAGCGCTATTCGTAACTTCATGAGTGGAGTATTGCCTATGAAATTTAGTATTGAGGAGCTAACGGCTTGAGTTTGTTGCAAATCTTAACGAAGATTCAATCTGTTTGCTGCGCATTTCTCCCTTTTGGCTCTTCGTCGTATGTGATAATTATTCAGTAAAGAGGTCTTGCCAAGTTTTTTGAACTTGAGAAATGTGGGCGGGTGATTATCCATGAAGAATCGGGAGCTTCGTAAGCACTTCAGGCTTGCCATCGGTCACTACGATTTCGTTTTCTATCGATGCCCATCCGCCTTTCCACGTGACGTCCGGTTCGACACAGAATACCATGTTCTTTCGAACCTTTCCAGTCACGCCCGGGAAGAGGTACGGGTTTTCTACAATCTCCAAGCCAATTCCATGTCCGAACGGCGATATGTGAAAACCCTCCTTCTCCAAATTCCTCAAGGCCGAAATTGAGGATGCGATTTCGCTTTGATCCGTCAATCCCGCCGACATTACCTGGGTTGCTTCACCTGCGACCTCAACGAGCCTTCTCTGCTTCTTATTGGGTCGACCGGCGCACCCTATGCGGAGTATGTCGAAACCATAAGATTTGACCCATCCTACGAAATCGATTGAGACGAGCTCTCCTCTTCGGACCTTCTTTGATGACGCAAACGGCCATCTGAGGTGTCCCATCTCGTTGCCCGAGTGAATCCTGTCTCTCACAACGTAATCGGCTCCGGCGTCCATCGCAGCTTTGCGTGCCACGCTGCCGATCGCGCTCTCCCTCATCCCGGGTTTGATTGATTTGATCGCTACAGCCATAGCTTTGTCAGCGATCTTTGAAGCCTGCCTTATGAGTCGTAGTTCATATTCACTCTTAATTGCCCGCATGTTCGCGAGGATCTCGTCTCTATACTCAATGTTGAGGTCTGGAAATACGCGTTTCACCTCTTCAACGTAAACCACGGGTAAGACATCTCCGCCTGCTACCGCCAGTTTCGAAGAGGCCAAATTCGTTTCCTTCAATGCGTCGACGAGTTCACGTGCGAAATTAGTTCCCGTTTTGCTCCTATCTACTCCAACAACGGCGTTCGGCTGGTAACCCAAAGGCGCGATAAGCGTTGTTTTGCCCTCGATCGGCACTAGGAGGGCACTGTAACCAAGACCAGAGACATGATCCGTTTTTGCGCTATAGGGAAATGCATTCTTGTGTCCGCAGAGGTAGCAGACGTTTCCGTCTCGCTCCGCATAGCCAGAAACGGCTAAGAGACCACTGTAACCCTTTTCGCTAAGCCATTCCCGAATCGCATCTAATCTTGTCCGGTACTCTCGTTCAGGCAGAGATGCTAATCTGGTTGGCAATGTTTTCTCCTCCTTCCTAAAGTCCCTCAACTACTAAATCCCGTACGACCTTGAAGCGCGGTAGTGGGTCTAGGGTTATGTCTCCAGTTACTTCGGTGTGGCATGATAGGCCTGGCTTGCTGTTGACGGCAACGTTGCAACGCGTGCATACTCGCCTGTGGCATGAGGTGTGTGAGTGATATGCTATCGTGGGATCAAGGTTCTCATATATGTAGTCGAGAACATCCATAACTGTCATTCTCGCCTCGAATGGAACCTCATAAGTTTGGTACCCGGGAGTACTGTCCACTGTGGGATCAAACCTTGAAACTCTCACTTTTACCGTGTTCATTCTCCCAACTCCTTCACTGCTCTCATGATACCTTCTTCGAAACTGAATCTGCCTTTGGGAGGCTTCAGTTTCGTTACAACCACGGGCCGTGTAGTTAGGGTGAACTTTCCTTTAACGTTCTTTGTAATTATCTCCCGCAGCCATGTATTGTTGTTCGTAAGTGGATAGTCCGAACGGTTGTGGACCCCTCTGCTTTCCGTTCTGAAAAGAGCTGAGCGCGCAGAGGCAAGTAGCACTTGCGCAGTATTTTCAATCTCTATGGCGTCAATCCATTCTTTATTGTATGTACGTGCGGCCGTCTGGATAGAGAGGTTTGGAATCTCTTTCGACAAGATAGACTCCAACTCTGAGATTGCCGATTTCAAGCCTTTCCCATTTCGGAGTACCCACAGATGATCGTCCGCAATCTTCCTAACCCTCTTCTTGAGGTCTGGGGCACGGACTTCTCCCGTCTTCGCGAAGGGGGAGAGGAGCCTTGATTGGATTTTGTTGAGTTGCTTTTTGTCTGGGTCCGTTGTTTTTGAGGTTTTAGAGAATTCTGCCGCAGATCGCCCAGCTATGGCACCTTGCACCAGAATTTGGGTGATGGCTGAGGCGACGCGGTTGGCTCCGAACAATCCTCCAGAGCACTCACCGGCGGCATATAATCCCTTCAAGGTGGTCGCTGTGTGTTCGTCCACTAAAATTCCACCTTCCATGTAATGTGCAGCAGGGGCCACTTCAACAGCGTTTCCGGCCTTTAACCAATCTATTAGGGATGAGAAGTCGGTGCGTAACCATTTCCATTCCGGGTAATGTTTCTCGGCTTCTTCGAGAATATTTGATGGAACGGTCTTTATCGAATAATATGTTCCTCCTCGAGGAGACCCATCACCTCTGAGCACTACTCTGGTGCCCGCCACGGAGAAAATCAGTTTATTCCATTCCGTTGTTGTGGCAATTCTGTAAATTGACGGATCGTACTCGTCCCTGAGGAACGGCCTCCCGTGCTTTTCTAGGAGGTCACCGAACATCTCGATTAAGATGTAAGGGAAAATGTCTCCCCTCAGCGCAGGAGGCCAGAGAATAACGTTGGGGCAGAAGGTCACCATTTCCATATTCACCAGATCCGCGCCAGCGCGAAGGGCTGCGACGTGCATTGCGCCCGTCAACCCACCAGGTGCGCTTGTGAACGTGTAAGACCTCTGCCACCCACCTGTCGCGGTTACAACGGACTTTGCTCGGAAGGATCGGACTTCACCATGATTAACATCAACGCCAACCGCCCCGACGACTGTATTTCCCTGAGTTAAGAGATCAGTCATGTAGACGTCGTCCACGATCCTTACGTTTCGCTTTCTAACTTGCTCAACGAGCACGCGGTTCAGTTCAACGCCCTGCGTGAGTAAGGCACGTTTTCCGTCCCAGACATATTTTACTCCCCAGTCGATTAGCTCCTTTGTTCTCGGCGGAGCGTCACGGACATAAACCTCGACAAGTTTCTGATTATTCAGATAATATCCTTGTACGATGATATCATGTAGGAACTTCTCCTTGCTGTCCCCCTCATTTCCAGGAAGGCCGATCTTGGCAGCGCCCGCTCCATCTAATGTTACGTCGGCGCCAGCAAGCATTGTTGCGCCGGATTTACCCGTAGCGCCGTTCGAGACCAGTGTCGTCGATGCTCCATGATCGATTGATTCAATGGCTGCGCGCAGGCCTGCACCTCCGCTCCCAATCACCAAAACATCTACTGAATCAGAATCAGACATACGAGACACTCGCTGCGAAGTCCCAAGACACTTTATGTTCGTTTCGCTCGCTGCCTCAGTGTGAGAGTCAAGCCGGAATTACTGCGAAACACTAAATCAGCAATTCAGAGGGGTTGATGTTCTGGATGTGCACTAAGACAACAGGTTCAGATTCCATTCCTGCCGAAAGTTAGACACGCCATGTCCGAGTAGAATGCTTCCCGCCCGGCTCATGCTGCAATTAATACGATGGCGATGAGCACGGCCAGGATACCAGCTCCTTGCGTGCGCGTCATTCGCTCCTTAAGGAGCAAGTAGGCCAAGATGATTGTTGCGGCTGGGTATAGCGAGGACAGGCTACGTCGATACGGCCTGCCTGAGTAGCTAGCAGAAAGAATGCATTTCCTCCAACCTCTAACACCCCTGTCAAAAACATGAGAGCTAGGCCTCCTCTTCCTCCTCGGAACATACCGCGATTGGCCACGGCGATTAGTAGGAGAATGCTAAGCCCAGTCCCCCTAGCGGCGATAATCGGCCAAAAGACGGCGGTCTTGCCGGCCTGCGCTAGCAGCACAAGAAAACCTCCGAATCCAAGCCCGGCCAAAACAGCGAGACTGAGACTTCTAGATCCGCCGACCGCCCCTTCACGTCGTGAAATTAGCCACAGACCGACCAGCGCGAGAAGGAATCCTACAATCTGATATGGCGTCGGTAATCCTTGGGTGAGGACACCGAAGAGCACGGGGACGCTGGCGGTGAGTACTCCTGCGACTGGAGCAGCGATACCCATTTTCCCCAGAGCAAGCGCACGATAATACGCTGCCAACGCTACTGTGCTAGAGAGCCCAGCCGCGATCCCCCAACCTAGCTCAGTGGCGGAAGGAAGGGGTTCGGAAGTTAGTAACGCAAGGGCAGTGAGAAATATTAGCGAAGCGGCAAATGAAATCACCAACACTTTCCACGCGTTCGTTCGTCGCGTTAGGAACCCGCCCATGAAGTCACCCGCTCCCCAAGACGCAGCGGAAGCGAGACCGAACACGACGACCAGATGGTATGAGGTGATCATTTGTGACATCCGGCAGGGGGTTGGATTGGTGCGGGGGAGGGGATTCGAACCCCTGAACCCCTGCGGGACAGGAGCCTGTGGACACACTCGGTGGAGTGTTCAGTCCTGCGCTCCCACGGGCGACTCTCGCCCTCTTTGACCTGGCTTGGCTTTAGGGAGATTTTGAGCAATCTTACCCCCGCGTCCAGGCCTTTCTGGTCAACCCGTAAGGGTTCGCGGCGAATCCGCGTGTGGCATAGGGTAAGCTCTTAAAGATTGTCACGTCAAGCTTCAAGAAGCCATAAGGTATTCACAATGGCAGGCCCGTGAGCACAAATTGAAGTTCACATACGGAAAGAAACAGACCGTTGACACCGTGGAATTGGACAACCTCTTCACAGACCTGAAGACTGTTCTCCAGAAACACCCGTTAGTTCCAGCAGCGAATATTGATGTCCTCGTCTCCGAGTGGATTAACGACCTTCTCTTCCTCGCAGGCAAAATCACTGAGGATGAACTTAAGGAAGCAATGCAAACATTCGAAACTGCGGAAACCGCGGCCCAAGAGTCAGGGGGCGAAGGGAAAACTGCGAAGGTTGAGGATGACGATGACTCAGATGACGAAGACGATGAAGAGTAGGTAAGGCCGCGAGAGTAACAGGAAAGGCTGTTGTAAGCCAGAGCTTTGTTACGTTATTGAGTTCACGTTGATGTAGTTATTAGGGCAAGAGTTGCCGTTGGGGCTCGTATTGTAGCCCTGATACATTTGTCCGCTCACAGTCACCCATGTTCCGCTTGCCGGCGTGTTTGATGGTAGGTTGTGTAGGGAATAGTATTCGTAGACGTAGGTGGTTGCGTAGGAGGGGTACGGGTTGTTGGTTGTGGAGATTGCGAGCAGAGTACATCCGTTTTGGGCTTGGTACAAGTAGCCTGAGCAGGTTACGCTGCCGGACGATTGGGTAGATTGACATGGCGAGTAGTAATTACCATAATATCCCTGGTAGTAGCCGGGATTGTTGTCGTAATAGTAGCCCGGTCCCTGGTAGCAGCCGTAGTAATAGCAGGACTGATAATTCCCGTAAACGTACCCGTTTAGAGGCGCATTTGTCAAGGTAATGTAACTGGTTGCGGTGCTTGCGCTCGTTACGGCCTGTGTCTGAACGAAGTATTGGCTTTGAGTATTCGTTAACATCTGCTGTTCGGTGACGGTTACGGTGCGGGGATTGAGCGCTGTGTAGCCTGCGAAAGCCAAACTGAGAAGAGCAACCAGCACGAGCCCACCAATCGCTACCGACCCGAATCCACTTCGGTGTGGTTTGCTTTGAGTAGGCGGGTTCGTTTGGCTCATAATGTTTCTTGTTAAGGGTGGTGAGGTTGGTGGGTTAAACGTATTTCCACCCGGTAGAAACGGATGCGCCTGCGACCTGTGTGGGGTGGAGGGCATAGTTTTCTATGGCAAGTAGGAACCTGGCGAGTTAAGGGAAGTGTGGAGTTAGAAATTCTGGTTTACGATTGTGTGCTACTCTTAAAGCAGCTGCATTTCTTCGCCCGATGCGTGGAGCATCCGATTAACCTGTGATCCTTGCAGCCACAAATCACGCAGTGTTTCTCTGAGCCCATATACTTCACCTCCAAAATTACTGTTTGCGTTCAGCTATGGAGATGGGTAACCCGTCAGGGTCGAGGCATACGGCCAACTTGATCTTCTCCTCCTCCCGGTCAGTGGGCGGCATAATGAACGTGACCCCCTTTCCCTTCAGCTCGTTGAATTTGTCGTCTAGATTGTCGACGTAGAATCCTATTGAAGCAGTACCCGCTTCCGGTTCATGAGAGATAGTAGCGGGTTTCCCTCCGCCGTGAAGGGCGAGCACCGTCGTCCCAGTTTCGAACTCCGTCCAATCAGGTGATTCGAAGCGGAGTCGTAGACCCAGTTTATCCCGGTAGAATTGTACCGACCGGGACATGTCGGAGACCATGACCATCACATAATCGATTTGATTGAACATGGAAGCGTTCACAGTTAAACAGGCGCAGTGGGTGCTTTTCAAGTTTCGTCCACCACTCTGGTTCAAAGTTTAAAATTGCCAGAGGGTTGAGTAGGGGTTGATGGTTATGGGTAAGGTTGTTCATTTCGAGATCCCAGCCGACAACCTAGCGCGGGCAAAGAAATTCTACAGCACCGTCTTCGGATGGACCCTGAACGAGTTTCCTGAAATGGAATACACAATCGTCAGAACCGTAGAGTCCGACGAGAACGGAATGCCCAAGGAGCTGGGGGCGATTAACGGCGGAATGTTGCAACGCCAGGACCCCGTCAAGGCACCAATCATAACCATCAGCGTCGATAACATGGATCAAGCCGCCGCAACCATCGAGAAGAATGGCGGCAAGATGATCCGCGCCAAGATGGCGGTTGGGGATATGGGGTTCGCGGCTTACTTCAAAGACACGGAAGGAAACGTAGTCGGACTCTGGCAAAACGCATAACCAACCTCACGATAGAGGCTATGCTCAAAGAAGAGCGAACCCTAACTGTAAATCAAACCCTCTTTTTTC
>Ga0181521_10001560_pt1 | contig 28195 bp, 27 predicted proteins | sample PEATcosm2014_Bin_32_FD_119764 | JGI IMG/M metagenome (GOLD analysis project Ga0181521, IMG submission 119764) | Peatland microbial communities from MTU Mesocosm Facility, Houghton, MI, USA - PEATcosm2014_Bin02_60_metaG | ecosystem: Environmental > Terrestrial > Soil > Wetlands > Peat | place...
CGGCGCCGTGGTCAATCAACTGCACCACGATGGTGCGATCGGGCGTGGCCTGTTGTTTCTGATTGGGCGGCGGAGGCTGGGGCACCAACGCCTCCAAACCTTTCGGCGTCAGTGGCGTGATCACCATGAAAATGATCAGCAACACCAGCAAAACGTCAATCAGCGGCGTGACGTTCATGTTCGCGTTCTGGCCCCCTTTGGGGCCCACTGCCATACTCATAAATCGATCTCCTATTTACGATCGCGTGCTATTGCCCGCCCGTCGGCGCCGTGGCGCCCGGCGGCGCGGAAAGGGCTCCGGACTTTTTCTGATCCGTCAAAAGACCGAGTTGGTCCACGCCGGCGGCGCGTACATTGTCGACGACTTCGACCACCCAGCCGAACTTCGCCCGCATATCGGCCTTGAGAAAGACCCGCTTGTCGGTCCGGTTCGTCAACTTATCCTTGATCTTCTGCGTCAGGTCCTCTGGCTTGATGAGATCGTTCCCGAAGAAGACCTTGTCATCGCGAGTGATGGCAATCTGGAGCGCGTCTTCCTTGTCGGCGTCGTGCATATCCGTGGGATTATTGACTTTGGCCATGTCCACGGGGACGCCATGTTGCAACATGGGCGTCACCACCATGAAGATGATCAGCAGTACCAGCATCACGTCCACCATCGGCGTCACATTGATGTCGGAGGTGACGTTGGCCCCTTCGTTTCGCTTTGCTAATGCCATGGAATTCTGTCTCCTGCCTGCGCGTGCCCGGTACCGCGACCATGCGATTGCTACTGCTGTCGCCCCAGGCTTGCTGGTGGAGAGCCGGGCGTCCCCGCCCGTCCCTCCATCGCTTCAGCGACCCATGGGTGCAGCTCGCGGCCTTGGAACTACGACCGGCGCATGCTCCGGCGCTTCAGGAAGTAATCGATCAGTTCGCTCGAGGAGTTATCCATCTCCACGTCGAACGCTTCCACGCGACCGGTCAGATAGTTGAACATCATGACCGCCGGAATCGCCACGAACAGGCCAACGGCGGTGGTTACGAGCGCTTCGGAAATGCCGCCCGCGACCGCTGCCAAGCCGGTCGCCTTTTCCCTGGCGATACCGTTGAAGGCGTTCAGAATGCCGACCACGGTTCCGAACAGTCCCACGAAGGGAGCCGTCGAACCGATGGTCGCCAAACCGCCCAAGCCACGCTTGAGTTCGGCGTGGACGATGGCTTCGGTGCGTTCCAATGCGCGCTTGGAAGCTTCAATTGTCTCGCCAGGAATTTCGCCCGGGCTATCCTGGTGGGCCTTGAATTCCATCAGGCCCGCGGTGACCACCTTGGCCAGGTGACTCTTCTTATTGCGCTCAGCGACTTTGATCGCTTCGTCAATCTTGCCTTCGCGCAGCGCTCCGGCAACCGCGGGAGCGAACGAGCGGGACTGATTGCGCGCGGCGTTGAAAGCCATCCAGCGGTCAATCATCACGCCGATCGACCACCCCGACATAATGAACAGAATGATAACCACGACTTTCGCCAGAATGCCCATCTGTTTCCAGAGCGAAATCGGGTCCCAACCGACCGAGCCCTCGTCAAAGAGCCAAGCGGCGAAAATGTGGAAATTACAGAGCGCGACTGCTGCCAGGTTCACTACCATGGGTTGCTTCTCCTCCTCAGAACTGTTTCGAACTCGCTTCTAACCTTCTCCGCAAGCCAATCCACTATACAGCGATCCCGGGCCCCTGGTGCCAGCCAGTGTGTCGCAGCATGGTCAGAATCGTTTGATGCAAGAAAACCAAAGTGGGCGGAATCGCCTGCGGGTGCCAAAACGGCACCACGGCTTCCCGTCTCGCGAAAAGGTGGGACGGGGAGGGCTTCTAACCGCCACAAACTAAACCTTAAACCGGCTTCAGCGGGCCCTGAGAGTCTACCCTCCGGACAAGCTAAAGACCACATCCACCTGGGTCTCCACCGCCACCGGTTCGCCATTGAGCAAATATGGTTTATATCGCCACTGCTTAACCGCTTCGATCGCTGCCGGCGCCAGCATGGGGTGCCCGCTAATCAACTGCAGGTTCTGAATCGTGCCGTCCTTGCTGATTTCCGCCTGCAGCAGAACATGCCCCTGAATGCGTGCCTGTTTTGCCAGCGGCGGATAATTGGGCGTAACCTTCTTGATCAAAAGACCGGTCGACACGCCCGACGAAACGCGGACGCGCTGCGGAGTTGCGATTTTCGGGACAGCAACCGGGGTCGAACTGATGATGCCCCCGATCACGCCACCCGCCGAGCCCCCGGGAATGCCCCCCGGGACACCACCCGGGACGCCGCCGCCACCCAGATCCGGGGGCGCTTCCTCTTCCTTGATCATCTGAATTTTTTCTGGAATCTTGGTGGGGGTACGCAACTGGCCGTTGATGACTTCGCTCTGCATCTTCACCACCTTAACTGGCGCGGCTGCCGGCGGGGGCGGCGGCGGGGGCGGCGGCGGGGGCGCTACCAGGAAAGTCATCAGCTGCGTCTTGGGCAACGCGTCGGTATAAATCAGGGGGATCAGGATCAGGATCCCGATGAGCCCGACCTGCAGCGCGAAGGACAGGATCGTGGTGCTCAACTGCCGCTTGGTCTTGAACCTGTTCCCTGACTCAATGAGGCTGTCTTCAAACATGGAAGTCTCCTACACACACCGGGCCGTACGAGAATTTAGACACCGCCCGCTTCCTCTTTGCTCCCACTCTTTCGAGCTCTTGCCCTGCGAACTCCCGCCTCTAGGGCAGACAAATGATTCTACGCCAGATGGCCCGGTTTAGACCTTAACTTTTTCCTTCGGCTGCGCCGGGCCGCTGCCCGACCGCAGGGGCATCGCAATCGGTTTCTTGCCCCGCCCGCCCCGCCAATCCTGGTACGCAACCAGAATCGGCGCGGCAATCGCGATCGAGGAATACGTCCCGATCAGGATTCCGATGACCAGGGCGAAGCTGAAACCATGCAGCACCTCGCCGCCGAAAAGGAACAGCGCAAGCACGGTAAGGAAAGTCAAGCCCGCTGTCAAGATCGTTCTGCTCAAAGTCTGGTTAATGCTTTTGTTGACAATGTCGGCCAGATTTTCCCGTCGCAGCAGCTTGATGTTCTCCCGGATGCGGTCAAACACGACGATGGTGTCGTTATTGGAATATCCGATCAGGGTCAGGATGGCGGCGATCACGGTCAGGGAAATTTCCCAGTTCAAGAGCGAGAAGGCGCCGACCGTAATCAGAGTGTCGTGGAAAACCGTCAACACGGCGGCGACCCCGTAGATCCATTCGAAGCGGAACCCCAGGTAGATCAGCATTCCGCCCAGCGAATATAGAGTGGCCAGGATAGCTTGCTTGCGAAGTTGCTGTCCCACTTGCGGGCCGACAATCTCTACGTTGCGGATACCAAAGTCCGAGACGTAGAAGTTGTCCTGGAGCGAGGCGACAACGGCGGGATCGGCCACTCCCTTCAGCTCATCGATGGAACCGAGCACACCGCTTTTCGTTTTGTCGCGATAGTCGACAATCGCCTGACCTATCGCAGTGTAGCGCGGGTTGGCGTCGGCGCCCGATCCGAGGCGGAGCGGATCCTTCTCCAGAAGATAATTCGCGACGGTCAAGGAACTGGAGTTGTTGAGATCCTGTTTCCCGGCGGTGGCGTTGCTTTCGAGCGCCTGAAGGATCTGGATTTTACCCTTGTCGAGAGCTTGTTCGCTGGTCTCCTGAATATCGAGGGCGATCAGCACTTCGTTATTGCCGGGCTGGCCGTACCTCTGAACGCGGGCGTTCTTCAAGCCGGCGCGCTCGATCTCCGAGTGGATGGCGGACGGATCGGGAGTATGCGCGTACTTCACGTAGACGAGCGTGCCGCCGCGGAAGTCGACGCCCAGCGGGATGCCGTGCCAGAACGCCATGGAAAGCAGTCCGGCCACGCTGAACACCAGCGAGAAGACGAGAAAATACCACTTTTTCCCGAGAAAATCGATGCTTGTGTCTCTAAAGAATTCCACGCTGCTTGCGATCCCTTCAAAAATCTGCTGTTCGCTATTCGTCCTTCGCTACTCGCTTTTCGCCATGCTAGTGATTCTCGCGAACAGCGAATAGCGAACGACGAACAGCGTCTTCTAAATACTCAACGCTTCGCCGCGCTGCTTCCGGCTCAGCACCCAATCAAAAATCACGCGCGATACGAACACTGCCGTAAACAGGTTTGCAGCCAGACCGAATACCAGCGTCGTAGCAAAACCCTTTACCGGCCCCGTACCGAAGATGAACAGAATCGCGGCCGAGACGATGGTGGTGACGTGGGTATCGACGATGGTGATCCAGGCGTGACTGAATCCCTGCTCCACCGCCGAGGGCGGCGTCTTGCCGTTCCTCAGCTCTTCCCGGATGCGCTCAAAAATCAGGACGTTTGAATCCACTCCCATGCCCACCGTCAGGATGACGCCGGCAATGCCCGGCAGGGTCAGCACCGCTCCGAAGTAGCCCATGAACCCGAGCAGGATCACCAGATTCAGGATCAGCGCAATATCGGCATTCACGCCCGCCCAGCGGTAGTAAATCAGCATGAAGATGAGCACCGCAAGCATGCCGACCATGGCCGCGCGAACGCCGGAACGAATCGAATCGGCGCCCAGCGACGGCCCCACCGTGCGCTCCTCCAGGTACTTGATGCCGGCCGGCAGAGCACCCGAACGCAAAGTCATCGAAAGGTCCTGAGTCTCTTGCGCCGTGAACCGCCCGTTGATGACGCCGGTGTCGTGAATGGCTTCTTTGATCACCGCCACTTCCTGCACCTTGTTGTCGAGAACGACCGCCAGATAGTCGCCGACATGAGCGGAGGTGAAGGAGTAGAATTTGCGCCCACCCTCACTGGTAAGGATAAAGCGAACCGCGGGCTGCCCATTTTCGTCGTTGGACGGTTCCGCGGTACGAAGATCGCGGCCGGTCACGGCCGAGGCGCGCGAGATCAGGTACCACTGCTCCCCGCCCTCGCTGTTGCGTGAGCCAATGCTTCTACCTTGCATCAGGACAGCGTCCGGAGGCAGCACGCCACCGTGCTCCTGTAAGGCCGACTGCTCGCTCGAATACGGCCCGCCCAGCGATTGCTTGATTTCAAGCATCGCGGTGGACTGCATGATTTCCTTCACGCGCGCCGGATCGTCCACGCCCGGAAGTTGCACAAGAATCTGGTACTGCCCGAGGCCGTGCTCCTGGATCACCGGCTCGCTCACGCCGAGCTGGTCAATGCGATTGCGGATGGTCTCGATGGCCTGGGTGACCGCGCGGTTCTTCAAGTCGGCGAGGTTCTGCGCCTTCATCGAAACGGTCCACGAATTTTCCGCGCCCGAGCTGGCGTCGTACTCCGGCAGCCGGTCGGCAATAATGTTCTTGAAATCGCTGGTCTGATCCGGAGGTACGCCTTTGACCACGATCATTTCGGGATGCTTCACCGCATCGGGCTTGGTGATGTCGGCGTAATTGATCTTGTGCGTCCGCAAGTCTTCCTTGAGGCGCGCAAGCGCGTTGTCGGAATCGACGTTGACCGCGTCGTTGACCTGCACCTGCAGGATCAGGTGCGTCCCGCCGCGAAGATCGAGGCCCAAATGAATGCGGTCGGTGATCGACGCCAGCATCCCCCTGCCCGACCAATCCTTCGGAATACCGAGGACGCCGAACAGGAAGAAGATCAGGAGCCCGAAAATGACTACCAACTTCCAGCTGAGGTTCTTATTCATGAAAACCAGTCGATCGTCTTCGGTCGTTGGTCGTTACAGCGTGTTTCATAAATAGGCTTTGAAGGGGAGCGGCTTCAGCCGCGCCGTTTCCAAGCCGCGTCTTGGCGGCTTTAGCCGCTGAGGGGAACCATCCCTCAATACTCAAGCTGTTCATGAAACACGCTCTAGTCAAAACCACAGCCGCTTCGCGAGCGACCAACGACCAACGACCATCGACTATTTTCCTTCCTCCGCCGTCGTCACCGATACCACCGATGCGCGGCTGATTTCGAGCTTCACATTGTCGGGCGGCACGCGCAAAACCAGCGCATCGTCCCTGAGGCTGATGATCGTCCCCCGCAGGCCGCCGCTGGTCACGATCTTGTCCCCGTTTTTCAACTCGCTCAGCATTGCCTGCCACTTTTTCTGCTTCCGTTGCTGCGGCAGAATCAGCAGGAAGTAAAAAATGGCAAAAATGAACAGCAGCGGTGCCAGCCCGAGCAGACTCGTGCCCCCGGGTAGCTGCAACCAAAACGCCAATCCGCCAGTCATACCAGACGAAATCCCAGACAAAATGATTTCCACCGCCAACTCGATCCTTTGTAACGAAATATGCGACGAAATACCTGACCAAAACCGCGCGCCAGCCCGACCCGACCTCTTCGGGCCAGCCGAACACAACTCGGCAAAAGTTTGCTTCTTTCGCCGCTGAACCTTCCCCTGCGTGGCTTCGGGAATTCTTTTCTTCTTTGGCCGGAGGATCCTACAGCTTGCAGGCTAGAACCGGCGATGCCGCGCCCCGGTTTCGATCGATACGGCACAGAAAGAAACGTACTTATCCCTAAGTTAAATAGAATGCCGGACGGCTAGCAACGTGTCAAGGACACCACGCCGAATTTACCTGCGCGCAACGCCGCTGCTGGGCACGTGGCCTGCCCGTATCCACGCCCGGACGGTTCTCATGGTGGCCAGGTAATAGTGCAGGTTGTGGACCGTATTCAAAACCTGGGCGAGCAGTTCGTTCGCGGCGTAAAGATGGCGCAGATAGGCCCGTGAGTAACGCTGGCAAACGCGGCAGTCGCAGGCGGCATCGAGCGCGCTTTCGTCCTGCGCGTACCGGGCCTGCTTGATCGAAACTTTGCCTTCCGAGGTAAACAGCAATCCATGGCGGGCGGCGCGGGTAGGAAGCACGCAATCCATCATGTCGACGCCCGACTGCGCGTACTGGGCGATCTCTTCCGGAGTGCCGACCCCCATCAGATAACGCGGCTGGTTCGAGGGAAGGTACTCGAGGGTGGATTCGACGATGTCGCGAGTAAGCTCGCGAGGTTCGCCCACGCTGAGGCCGCCGATAGCATATCCAGGGAAACCGATGTCGATGGTCCGCTCGGCGGATTCGCGACGCAACTCAGGGTCCATTCCGCCCTGCACGATGCCAAAGAGCGATTGGCGACTGCCCACTGCCCGCTGCCCACTGGCCACTGCCCACTGCCCACTGGTCCCTGGCCGCTCCTGACGGCTGACGGCTGATGGCTGACGGCTGCTCGCCCACGGCACTTCGTGCTTGTGCTTCTCGAAATAATCCTTGCAGCGCTCAGCCCAGCGCAGTGTCAGCTCCATCGACGCGCGCACGCGCTGGGCGTCGGCCGGATACTCGGTGCATTCGTCGAAGGCCATGATGATGTCGGCTCCCAGCCCGATCTGTGCCTCCATGGCTTTTTCGGGACTCAGAAAGTGCGGGGAGCCGTCCAGGTGCGAGCGGAACGCGACTCCTTCTTCGCTGACTTTCCGGAGATCGTTCAGGCTGAAAACCTGGAAACCACCCGAGTCTGTGAGGATAGCTCGATCCCACGACATGAACCGGTGCAGCCCGCCCATCTGGCGAATCGTTTCAACTCCAGGACGCAGATAAAGATGATACGTATTGCCGAGCAGAATCTGGACGTCAAGTTCTTCAAGCACATCCTGCGAGACGCCCTTGACCGAAGCCAGGGTTCCGACCGGCATGAACACAGGCGTCTCCACCTCTCCGTGAGGAGTGATGAGTTTGCCGGCGCGGGCGGAGCCGCGGGTCGCTTCAATTTGCAGGCGAACAGTCACGGGGGGATTCTAACGGAAGTCGGAGGTCTATCGTCACCACAGCCCCGGAGGGGCGAGCTACCTTAGCCCAGCGCTTCAGCGCTGGGAAATTGTAGAAAAATGATTTAAGTCCCGGAGGGACGACCCAGCTTTTACGCCCACCCGTGTTTTGACCTTGTTTTGAAGGGGCGCCGCGAGTTCATCGATGCCCAGCGCCTTATCGGAATATGCGGGAAGTATCGGCGGGAAATTCGACGATCGTCATGCCCGCATTCCCGCGATCGAGATCTTCATCCTTGCCAAGAAAACCATAGCGCTGGCGCAGATCCTGCGAGGCTAAGTCGAAGATGCTCCAGTTTTCGCCGCGCACCACTTTGAGCACTTTGCCTTCGCGCTGCCACGCGGCCATCAGTTCACGGATCGCGGTGCGGATCGCGCCGCCCTTCCCCGAAGATCCGTAGCCGTGAATGATCTTCACCACCGGTCCACTCGCTCCCCGCGGCGCATACAACGACTCCAGCAATCGCCGCTTCGCCTGCTCGACCGTCGGCATCCCCGCCTTAAGGTTCAGCACAATCAGTTTTGTTTGTGAAGATGCGGCCACGACTTGTATTCTACGAGCCGCGATGCTCGTGTGGGGACGGGGCTCCGCCCCGTCCAGGCCGCGCGGACCGGGGCCCCCGTCAAGCCCGGTGTTGGTTTGACGGGGTGGAGAAGCTCGGCAGACTGCCAGTGACCACAGCAACTCTTCGCAATAGAGAGAGCCGATGACCGACAACCCCGTCAACCCGCTCCCGAACGGAGTGCGAGCCATAGCCGCGTTGTTCGCCCTCTGCGGAATTTATCTGGCGATCGCAGGCGGGTTGATGCTGCTTCGCCCAGGCGCGATATCGATGTCGGCAGGCGCGCCGCTGTTATTCGGCTTGGAATCGGCGGGGCCATACATGTTCCTGCTCATGGCAGCCGTAGGAGGCGGATTAGCGTGGGGTCTCGTGGAACTCAATAACATCGCGAGGCACGCCGCGTTGCTGATTGCCATCACAGGAATCGTAATGCTGGTACCCAAAGTTTCAGCCGCAACCGTCATCGCTCAGCCCAAAGCGCTAGCCGTCGGCGGACTGGGAATTATTGTGCGCGTGATAGTGGCGTGGTATTTGTCGCGCGGAGAGATCGCGGATCAGTTCAAAGCGTCACCCAGAAGCACGTAGCGGTGCCCACAGACGAGGAAACTAGTTATTATTTGAGTACAGGCGTTATTTCTTCGCCTTCGCTGTCTCCTTCTCCCCCCACCCGCTCACTAACCTTGAACGTCATCTTGCCCGCTTTCTTATCGGCGTCCACTATGACGTGGTCGCCGTGCAGGACCGCGCCATCTAAAATCTTCAGCGCCAGCGGATCCTGCACGAGCTTCTGAATGGCGCGCTTGAGCGGACGCGCTCCAAAGTTCGGATCGTAGCCTTCGGTGAAGAGAAGTTCTTTGGCGGCGTCGGTCAGCTCCAGCGAAATCTTGCGGTCGGCGAGCAGGCGGCGCAAGTCCTCGAGGCGCAGCTCGACGATCTTGACCAGCTGTTCCTTGCCCAGCGGATGGAAGATGATGATGTCGTCCACGCGATTCAGGAACTCGGGTTTGAAATGCCCGTGCAGCGCCTCCATCACCTGCTTCGAGGCGCGCTCGAAGCCCTCGGCGGTGCGAATGTTTTCCGACTGCAGGTACGCCGAGCCCAGGTTCGAGGTCATGATGATGACCGTGTTCTTGAAATCCACCTTGCGGCCCTTGCCGTCGGTGAGGCGGCCGTCGTCCATGATCTGCAGCAGGATGTTGAACACATCGGGGTGCGCTTTTTCGATTTCGTCGAAGAGCACGACCGCGTAAGGATGCCGCCGCACCTGCTCGGTGAGCTGTCCGCCTTCTTCGTAGCCGACGTATCCCGGAGGCGCACCGATCAGGCGCGACACGGCATGCTTCTCCATGTATTCGGACATGTCGATGCGAACCATGGCGCGCTCGTCGTCGAAAAGAAATTCGGCGAGCGCGCGCGCCAGTTCAGTTTTGCCGACGCCGGTTGGCCCCAGGAAGATAAAAGACCCAATCGGCCGCTTAGGATCGCTCAACCCGGCGCGCGAACGGCGAATGGCGTTGGCCACGCGTTCCAGCGCCGCATCCTGTCCGATGACGCGCAGCCGCAGCCGGTCTTCCATGTTGATGAGCTTCTTGACTTCGCCCTCCAGCATTTTGGAAACCGGAATGCCAGTCCACTTGGAAACGATGCGGGCAACGTCTTCCTCATCGACTTCTTCTTTCAACATGCGATGCCCGGCCTTGCCGTCGATCTGCGTGGTGACTTTTTTCAGTTCATCTTCAGTGTTACGGATGAGCCCGTAGCGGATCTGCGCCACGCGCTCCAGATTTCCTTTGCGCTCCTCGGCCGCTTCTTCGATCTTGAGCTGCTCCAGTTTTTCTTTCAGGGCGCGGGTGCGCGCGATGACATCTTTTTCCTGCTTCCACTTGGCTTTAAGGGCATTTGACTTCTCACGAATGCCGGCCAATTCTTTCTCGACGTGGGCGAGGCGTTCCTTCGAGTTGGCGTCGTCTTCTTTTTTCAGCGCCTGCTTTTCGATCTCGAGTTGCGTGGCCCGCCGTTCGAGCTGATCGATTTCCGTGGGCATGGAATCGATCTGGATGCGCAGCGAGGCGGCGGCCTCGTCGATCAGGTCGATGGCTTTGTCGGGCAGGAAGCGGTCGGAGATATAGCGGTGAGATAACGTAGCCGCCGCTACAATAGCTGAGTCTTTGATGCGCACGCCGTGGTGCACTTCGTACTTTTCCTTCAGCCCGCGCAGAATGGCAATCGTGTCTTCGACGTTCGGCTCGCCCACGAACACAATCTGGAAGCGGCGTTCAAGCGCCGCGTCTTTCTCGATGTACTTGCGATATTCGTTGAGCGTGGTGGCGCCGATGGCGCGCAGCTCTCCGCGGGCTAGCGCCGGCTTCAGCATGTTCGAGGCGTCGATCGCGCCTTCGGCCGCACCGGCGCCAACCAGCGTGTGCAACTCGTCGATGAAGAGGATAATCTTGCCCTGCGGATCTTCGATTTCCTTCAGCACAGCCTTCAGGCGGTCTTCGAATTCGCCGCGATATTTCGCGCCGGCGAGCATCGCGCCCAAATCGAGCGCCACGACGCGCTTGTTCTTCAGCACTTCGGGCACGTCGCCAGAGACGATGCGCTGCGCGAGGCCTTCGACGATGGCGGTCTTGCCCACGCCCGGCTCGCCGATCAGCACCGGATTATTCTTCGTGCGCCGCGAAAGCACCTGCACGACGCGGCGAATTTCTTCATCGCGGCCGATCACGGGATCGAGCTTGCCGCGTCGCGCCTGCTCGTTCAGGTCGCGGGCATAACGATCGAGCGCCTGGTATTTCGCTTCGGGATTCTGGTCGGTGATGCGCTGCGATCCTCGGACAGCGGTGAGGGCTTTCAGGATCGCGTCGTGGGTCGCGCCGTGACGCGCCATCAGCTCTTGCGCCGGATCGCGTTTGAGATCGGTCAACGCCAGCAGCATGTGCTCGGTCGAGACGTATTCGTCTTTGAAGGTGTCGGCTTCTTTGAACGACTTCTCCAGAACCTGGTTGATCTGCGACGACATGGCCGGCTGGTTCGCGCCGCCGCTGCCCGAGACTTTCGGCAGTTTCTCAATTTCTTTGTAGAGGTCGCTGAGCACAGCCTGCGGTCCGATGCCGATTTTTTCCAGCACGGGCGCGACGATGCCTTCTTTATCTTCGATCAACGCGGCCAGCAGATGGAGCGGGGCGAGCTCCGGATTGCCGTGCTCGGAGGCGAACTCGTTTGCGCGCTGGATGGCTTCTTGCGCCTTTACGGTGAATTTATCCCAACGGATGGGCATGGATTTTGTCCTCTACTGCCATGCCATTCTGAGCGAAGCGAAGAACCTATCGTTGGTTGCCGCGAAGGAATGCAGAGGTCCTTCGCTTCGCTCAGGATGACAGATCTTTTTCAATTTTCAAATTACCAATTACAAATTGCCAATTACAAATGAAACGGGAGGCGCTGTTTCTCGCCTCCCGCTGAGTTTACAACCGCCGGGCTTCGTCCGGCTGGCAACTGGCCACCGACCACTGGCCACCGACCACTGGTTTATGCGGCTTTGCTGGCGCTTTTCGGCTCTTTGCCTTCCAGCGTCTTCTGGCTGCCTACGTTTACCTTGATCTGCTTCGGCTTGGCTTCGGCTTTCTTGGCCAGCGTGATCTTCAACACGCCCTTGTCGTAGTTGGCCTGAACGCTTTCCTGGTTGACTGTGTTGGGGAGGGTGAAGGTGCGGGTGAAGCTGCCATACTGACGCTCCACGCGACGGTAGTTCTCTTCTTTCTCTTCCTTCTCGAACTTGCGCTCGCCGTGCACGGTCAGTGTGTTGTTCTCGATGCGGACGTCGATGTCCTTCTCGTCGATTCCGGGCACTTCGATCTTCAGTGTGACGTTGTGCTCGTCTTCGTAGACATCCACCGGCGGAGCAAATGCGGTCGTGGTTAGAGATTCATCCTGCCCTTCCGGCCCACGGGGGAACAAGCGGTTCATGCGATCTTGCAGGGTGACGAACTCACGGAACGGGTCATAACGCGTAAACATGGTCATAAAGTAAATCCTCCTTCAAATTTAAGCGGGGGCTATCGGAGCTCCCGGATTTTTCATTAGTATAAATAAATCATAGAATCTGAGCGTAATATTGTCAAGTACATATATCGTTTTATTTTTCAATTGCTTACGAACAATATTAAGCACTTGATGTAGCTGGTTTCGGGCACGTTTAGTAATGTTGGATGGTCCTTCGCCGCCCCCCGGTTCTCGATTACGCGCAGGGATTTATGGGCATCTTGGGCGGCGTCGGCCACCACTCCCAGGAAGTCCGAGGCGCCGACGTGGAAGGAGCAGGAGCAGGTGACAAGAATCCCTCCCGGCCGCAGCATCTTCAGGGCACGCAGGTTGAGCTCCTTGTAGCCACCCAGCGCTTTTTCCAGGTCGCGCTTGGTCTTGGCGAATGCCGGCGGATCGAGAACGATGGTGTCGTAGCGGCGGTTCGCAGCGGCGTACTCCCTTAAGAGGTCGAAGGCGTTGGCCTCGATCCACTCCAGTTCGCGCCCGTTCAGGAGCGCGTTCTTTTCCGCCATTTCGAGCGCCGGACGCGAGCTGTCCACCCCGGTAACGCTCGCACACTTCGCGGCCAGATGCAGCGCGAATCCGCCCTGGTAGCAGAAAGCGTCGAGCGCTTCTCCGTGCGCGTATTCGGCCGCCGCCGCGTAGTTTTCCCGCTGATCGAGAAAGGCGCCGGTTTTCTGGCCTTCGAAGCCGTCGTAGTGGAAGCGGATGGCATCGCTTTCCTCGCTGCTCGTCATCCCGCCGTTCATATTGATGACGGTCGAACTCTTCTCCCCCCAAAGCAGGCGGGACGAGAGCGGCGGCAATTGCTCAAGTTCTCGAATGCGCGCATCGACGCGCTCGACGATTCCCGCCGGTTGCAGTTCTTCACGCAGCGTTTGCAGGATGGCCTCGCGCACGGGTGCGGCGTCCAGGGCTTGGGTCAGGATTTGCAGCGTGAGCACGTCGTTATAGCGATCGACGATTAGGCCGGGCAGAAAATCAGCCTCGCTGAAGACGATGCGGTAGGCGTCGGTATTCCGGACGAGGTCCTTCCGGTAGGCGATGGCGGCGCGAATGCGCTCCCCAACCAGGGCCGGAAGATCGGGCACGGAGCCGTGAGAAATCATGCGGATCGCGATCTGCGAGGATGAACTGTAGAGCGCGGTTCCGAGGAATTTCCCGCGCGAATCGAGAACGCGGACCGTCGCGCCGGGCAGCACGTCCTTCTCTTCGACGACGTCCGAGCGGTAGACCCACGGGTGCCGGCCTTGCAGGCGGGCAACGCCTCGGGAAGAGAGTCTTACAGAAGCCCCCAAGTGCGCAGCGGAGGCAACAGACTTTTTCGGCATGGATAGATGTTATAGCGTAGCGCAGGGGATGTGTGGTGGCGGGGCTCTGCCCCGCCGGGACGGGGCGAAGCCCCGTCCCCACACTAGCCCTTAAGCGCGGATCACGATGCCATCCAAATTCCGCTTGCGCGAGCCTAGTTCTCCCCAGCTCGGAATCCCGCCGACGCTGGCCGTCACCGCGCCTGACATCACCTTCTGCCATGCGGCCTGGAACTGCTCCATCTCAGGCGCGGTCCCAATCGTGATGCGCGCGTAGGTCGGCCACGCGGGCCAGATGCGTCCAATAAATACATTTTGCTTGGCCATGGCATCGATCGCCGCCTTCGCCGGCCGTTTCGTGTCGAGCATGAAGCAATTCGATTCCGAGGGAACGTAGGAGTATCCGTTGCGGTCGAGCCAGGCAAAGACCTGGCTGCGGATGGTGGCGTTGATGCGCTTGCGCTCGGGCACCAGTTGCGCGTCTTTCAGGCTGGCCGAGGCGGCGACGAGCGCGGTGATCGGCATGGCATTCCAGCCGCCGTAATTTTCAATTTTCTCCAGCAGGTCGGGCCGTCCAAACGCGGCTCCGCAGCGCAGGCCCGCCATGCCGTAAATCTTCGAGAAGGTGCGCAGCAGGATCACGTCCTTGTCGGCCTTCACCAGATCCATCACCGAAACCGCGTCGGCAAAATGAATGTAGGCTTCGTCGACCAGCACGACGGAATCCTTGGGCTTGTTTTCGACCAGATATTCGATATCGGATTGCCTGTGAGTGTGCCGGTGGGATTGTTGGGGGTGCAGACATAGAATGCGCCCGCCTCAGGAGCCGCAGCCAGCATCGCTTTCACATCGTGCGCATAGGTTTTCGTCAGCGGGACTTTCACCACCTTCGCGCCGATCGCATTGGCGACGATCATGCCGGCTTCGTATCCAGGGTCGGCGGTGACATAGCTACGCTGCGGCGAGGCGAAAACGGCGACGGCGTGGTGCAGCGGCTCGCTCGATCCGGGATAGAGGCGCACCTGTTCCACCTTCAGCCCTTCCATTTCCGCCAGCGTCTTCACCAGATCGTCGGTGAGCCAGAAGGAATAGCGGCCGCCCTGCGGGAGGATGGCGGCCAGCGCCTCGCGCGCCGAAGCCGCGGGGCCGAGCGGGTTCTCATTGGCGTCAATCTTGACGCCATCCCTCGGCAAGCTCTCCCTCGCGGCGTAAGCGAGCATCGGTTCGGTGACGATGCGCAATGCCAGCGCGGCCGAAGCGGCGGCAGACAAGCTGAGAAACGAACGGCGGGATGCGGAAGGAAGGCTGAGACGGTTGGCCATCACTCACCTCATGGGCGCAATCTTACCGCAAAATCGGCCTCGGATTCGGCTGCAAATTATGACCGGGCGACGCAAAATGCACCCCAAGGTCCAGCAGCCCGGAACGCAAGTCCGATTCGTAACAGGGCATGCCTTCAGGCATAAGGCCGCCTTATGAGTGCGCCTTTAGGCGCTGGATTTGGACGCTTGCGTTTCACCACAGGCTGCTAGCCGGCGGCCGGTTGTTCCGCCGAGAGGTGGGATCCACTAATTTGCCAATAACTGCCTCACGGTAGCGATGTCGTCGTTGAGATCTTCAGTCATGCGGACGGCTTGGGATTGCGCTGCGCGGGCCGCTTCTGCTTGTCCGCCGATCTCGAGGGCCTGCGCCAGAAGCAGATAACCCACCGGCGATGGCTGCAGCTCGGCCGACCGTTCGTAATCCTTCGTAGCCTGGACGATGTCGCCCGCTCTCTGTGCCAGCAAGCCCAGCCCGCGATAGGCCGACGAATTTTCCGGCTGCTGATTCAGAGCGGCTTCGAAGTCTTGTTGCGCGTTGCCGTACTCTTTCAGCGAGTAGTGCACATATCCGCTGTTGGATCGCGCTGTGGCCAGTAAAGAGGGGGTCCTGGTGAGTTGAACTACTGTCGCATAGCCAACCAGAGCGACCTGATACTTGCCGTGCATTTGCTCGTAGGTCGCGAGATTGAGCGTGGACAGTGGGTCGTCGGGCCGCAACCATCGTGCCCGCAGAAGGTGCGGCAACGCTTCCTCTACCCTGCCTTGAGTAATCAACGCGGTAGCCAGGTTATCTTCGGCGGTGAAGTTTGCTTCGGTGATTTCCAGAGTGTGGCTCCAGAGGGTGACATTGTCGCTCCAAAAACTCACCTGCCGATGTAGCGTAATTCCCAGTATCAGCAGGATGGCGGCAGTGCCGGCCGCCGCCGCCGCCGCGGGAACATGCCAACGTTTTATTAGTTCCGCCGCGCCCCAGCAGACGATTACGAAAATTCCCAGCAGCGGAATATAGGCGTAGCGGTCGGCCATGGCGTGAACCCCAATCTGCACCAGTCCGATCATCGGCACGAGCGTTCCCAGGAACCAAAACCACCCCACAAAAAGAGGGCGGCGCTGCCGAAAGATCACAGCCAGAGCGGTGACGGCGATGAGTCCGAGTGCCGAAAGCACGGCCGCGGGGATGCTGAGCGCAGACCCTGGATGCGGATACACGAGTGCCAGATCGACCGGCCAGAAGGCCTTTCCGAGATATTTGACATAGGAGATCGCCGCATTCCCCAGACGTATCCCGAGCGGGATTTTCGACTGGATTGCGTCCGTCTCCACCATAAAGTTGAACGCCGCACCCCCCGTCTTCATGGTGATGACCGCGCTCACGGCCGACATTGCAAGCCAAGGCACCTTCTCCCAAATCAGACTCCAGAAAGAGGGGCCGCAGGCGGCTGCGACTGCCGGTTCGCCTCCAGTTTCGTGCGGCCGCGCCAGACGTTGGTCGATACGACACAAGGGCCAGTAATCCAGCAGCAGAAGAGCAAACGGGAACGTAATCACCTGCGCCTTGCTCATCAGGCCCAAAGCATAGGCAAGCGTGACGGCCAGGTATCGTCCGACGCCGGGCCGGCGCGTATACCAGCCATAGGCAGCCAGCGCGAAGAGGAAGAAGAGCATGCTGAGGACGGTTTTGCGTTCCGAGATCCACGCCACCGACTCCACATTGATGGGATGCAGAGCGAAGAGCGCGGCGACCCCCAGGCTGCGCCAGGCCAGACCCGTGGCACTCTCCAGAATCAGGAACAGGAGCACTGCGTTGGCCGTATGGAGAAGTACGTTGGTGGTATGGTAGCCCACCGGGTTCAAGCCGAACATCTGGCCATCGAGCGCGTACGAGAGCCAGGTGAGCGGGTGCCAGTCCAAAGCTTCAGGGGTACGAAAAGCCCAAGCCACGTTGTTCCAGGTGAGTCCGGCACGAACCTGGGGATTGTCGGTAACGTAAACCTGGTCGTCGAAATTGAGAAATGGAGCGCGGGTCACAGAGTTATAGAGTGCCATCGTTGCCAAAGCAAGCAGAAGGCAAAAGATCAATCTCCGCTTTTGTGGGGATCGGAAAAGGTACGACTCAGTTAGGGGCTGGCCGGGCTTTTGCTCCGTGGAATCCATGAACCTCATTGCACCTTAGCTAGCGGCATTGACGAGACGATAGCATGAACGAAACCACGGTTCCGCTTACAAAAGTACCCTCCCAATCTACGATTTCCATGACTTTGGCTGTCTGTACGCAGGTTGGCTGCGGCTCAGTTGAAATTAGCTGGCAGCCGGTTGCTCCGCCGGGGAGGCGGCATGCTTGTGGCTCGCTTTGTGTTCGCGCCGGATGGCCAGCAGATCTTTATGAAGAAGATCGAGCGCATTCGAGGGTATCTCAGAACCCCACTCGTCGATTTCCTTTTCTTCCCAATGCCCATTGAGCCGGAGGGTGGCGTCGGTTAGGTCCTCGGGAAACGCCAGCCGGTAATTGCCTTCGCGCAACAGCACACCGCCGACCTGGCGCCCAGTGTGCATTTCGTAGATGCGCCGGGTCGAACTGCCGCCGTCATTGATGAACACCAGCAGCACTTCGCCTTCCTCGGCGTAATCCGGACGGTAGAACCATGCCTGGGGCGCATCTGCTTTGGGGCGGGCGCGCTTTCTGCCCGTAACCGTCACGACTTCCTGCTCCGGCTTCACTTCGTTCGCGGGATTGTAGTAATAAATTCTCTGGCACGATTCGCAGACCACTACCTTCTCGCCAATCCTCACTTCGTTGTAGATCTGCGGCCGCAGCATCACCTGGCAGCCCATGCATTTGTGGTCGCGGACTTCCGCGAGGCCACTGCCGCGGAACTTCATCACGCGTTCATAGTGGCGAAGCAGATCTTCGGAAATCCCCTGGCGGACTGCGTTGCGATTGACGTTCCACTCGGAGAGCTTCTTCTGATCCTCCGCGGTAACTTTTCGCGCTTCTTCTTTTTCCTTTTCGATCTCGGCCGTCTCTGCCTTGAGCTCGGCCTCCGCCGCTTTGACTTCCTTTTCGCGCACGTCGACGTTGACCATCACCTCCAGAATGCGGTCCTCGTTGAGGCGGATCTCCTGCTCGGCAAACTGGATCTCGTGCAGCAGCGCTTTGTATTGGTCGTTGGTCTTAACGTCGAGAGACTGATCGCGATACTTGGAAATCTTGGCTTGCAGATCTTTAATACTGGCTTCGAACTTCTTGCGGTTGGCCTCGTCGCCCTTGGTTGCAGCTCGCACTTTTTCGAGGTGCGCCTTGGTCCCAGCCAGCTTTTGCTCGATCACCGCCGTGCGTTTCGGCAGCGCGGCGACTTCGTCCTGCAGTCGGCGGATCTCTTTGTCGGTCGCCTGCAGCTCCAGCAGTTTGTCGATTTCAGGAAGCATCGGCTCGGGGAGTCACAGTAATGATTTTAGCATGTGTGGGGACGGGCTCGGCCCCGTCCCGCCGGGGCTGAGCCCCGCAATTTGGTATCGCAGTTGGCAAGCAGCGAGCAGGCATCCTCAGTTCGCCCCCGGCATCGGATGCGCCGCCTGATCCGCATTGGGAACCAGTTGTCGATACGTGGCCTGCGGCACGTGCGAATCCCAGTAGCCCGCTGTCTTCGCGAAGCCGACGATGCCGAAGAACAGCGCGGCAATCCCCGCCGCCATGGCCCACGTCGGTAACGTCGCAGGCCGGGGTGCTAGCCCAGGAATCTTCGGCAGCGACAGGCTGAGCGCGTCTTTTGCCGGACACACGGCCACACATTCCAGGCAGCCGGTGCATTCCGCCGATTTGATCGTCACCAACTTGTCGACGGGCAGCGCTGAGGGACATGCCTTGACGCATTTCGCGCAATCAATACACGTCTCCGGATTGCGACGAATGCGCGCCGGGCTGAAGAACGACGCGATCCCCAGCAGCGCCCCGTACGGGCACAGATAGCGGCACCAGAAATTCTGGATGAACAGCGAGGCGACCACCAGCACGCCCAGCGTGATCGCGCCCGTTTGACCAATGTGGCGGAAGAAGTTCAGCATTTTCACGTCGGCGATCACGCCGTAGGGACTGTTCATGAAAGTGGCGAGTTCATCCGCCGCCATCGAAGTGACAGCCCACATGAAGAAGCCGAGCAGCAGATACTTCAGCCCACGCAGCCCGATATCGATCCAGCGTGGCAGGAAAAAGCTGCGCCGGAAGAGTTTTTGCCCCGCACGCCACAAGTATTCCGAGATCGTTCCCACCGGGCACAGCCAGCTGCAGAATGCCTTCCGGAACAGAAACGACATGGCAAGAAACGCAATCAGCAGAAACATGCCCGCAGGGTGCAACGCGGGAACATGATGCGTGAGCATGAGGTACCTGAGGTTCATCAGGCCAGCGATCGGCAGCCAGCCCTCGACCCCGGCCGGGCGGTGCAAGGAGGTTGGTGTACCGCCCGGCTCAAATTGACGAACCCAGAAGTAGAAGATGGTGCCGATCCAGACGTTGAGCAACAGGAACCCGGACTGGAAGCTTCGGCGCATGCTCTGCGAGCGGTCGCAATCGGCGCGGCGGATAAGCTGCTTCTTTGCTTTGGCCGCCGGTTTCGGCCGCGGCTCACCCGGCTTCGGAAGCGGAATTGACGAAACCTCTATTGGTGGAATCTCGGAATGAATGTCGCTTTGAATTTCATTATGAGCTTGCGTTGCCATAAGGGCATCCATCCTCCCTCTTTCAGCGTAGACGGCCCGTTACCGGAAGGATGTGACCTTTGTCACGCACATTTCTATTTTCTTCTCACTGCTTACCGCTCGGAAACGCGGCCAAAGCCAACGGCCTGACTTTCGTAACCTGCCCTGCTGCCGCCGCCTGATGCAAAATTGGTGAGAATGCCCTCCACAGCCATTGCGCAGAAAGGACAACGGGGTTCGCGCGTCAAGCTCGGCGGCTCCATCCTTGCCCTGGTGATGCTCGAAAACGGGCGTCAGATCCGCGGCCGCATGAGTCAGCTCTCCGTCAACGGCGGACTGGTCTCGCTCGAACGCCCCCTCGACGAAGGCATCCTTGTGACAGTCCTGTTCCACCTCGGCTGCACCAGCATCCGTTGCCGCGCGCACATGTTGTTTCCCATGTGGGCCACCAAAGGATGCCTCCAGCCTTTCCGCTTCTTGGACCTGCCCGAGGCCAGCCGGACCAGCCTGAGCCGCGAATTGGAAAACCTCGTCCGTGCCGGCGCGTCCCAGGAAGAAGAAGAAGCCGAATAGGCGCTCACTTTTCTGCTGCTGACAAAATCTCTTCCAGTGAATACTTCTGCAAATCGCCAACCCGCTCCAGCGTGATATCCGGCTTCGGATACTCGGCCACCAGCGCCGCATCCAGCGCGTAGTGTCCCTGGCGCGGAAACACCGTCGTGACCCGCGCGCCCCAATATTTCTTGATTGCGGCCAGAATTCGCACCTTGTCGTCCACCATCACGTAGTGCGTCGCCGGATACTTCGCCTCCACATCGTCCAGTTCCCGTTCCTTATGGATATAGATCAAGACGTGCCCTTCGAAGATCTCAAACAGGCCCGAACGGTCGATCTTGAGCGGCTGGAAAACCACATCGCCGTCGCTCAAGATCACGGTTCGCCCCAAGCAATGTGCGTACTTCACCGCATCGAGCGACTCCGGAAACAGCCGGTCCGCAAAGGGATAATTCACCATGAAGTGCGACACCGCCAGCAGCTTCTGTTCTCGCGGCTGCTCGATGCGATAACGCTGCAGCGCGCCCAGATAGTCGGCGTATCCGAGTTCCGTGCGCAACTGCTCGAAGATTTCCCAATAGCGCTGCTCGCTGGCCTCGCCCACCTTATTCGTAAGGTGCCGCTTCAGATCTTCCGCCACGCGATCGTTGTCGAGCAGCGTATTGTCCACGTCGAAGAAGAACACGGTGCTCGGGTTGGCATCAGCGCGATTCACACGGTCTCCAGAGTGATCTCCAGAATACTGATCTCCAGGAAGAAGAGTGGCCTTATCATGCCAGAAATCATGGTCCCCGTCGCAGCATACCAACAGCCGCATTTCCCGCGCTTTTTGCATTTGAGGCATGCCGGGAACGCGAAATTTGGCGTCCGCCACGCCAGGGGGCTACTTTCTTTAAAGTAGCCCACGACCTTCGCCACGAATGGCTTGTGCAGGTCCCATCCCTTGTAGTACAAAGGCGTCTAGTACAGGGCGTCGGTCAACCATCCATAAATCAGCCGGGGCGGATGCCCCACAAAGCTGGCGAATCCGTTCTCGCCTCTCCCAGGAGCCGCCTTCCGTGGAACACATCGACCCAACCGTCGTCAGTCGCTTCGACACCCGCTCCAGCCGGCCTTGTGAATTCTGCCGGGAGCTCGACCCGCAGTTCCCCCAGCGCCACCCGCTCGACCAGATGGTGGCCAGCAGCCGCAAAGCCATTGCTTCCTCCCATTTGACAGAGGACGGCTACGTACGCCACCGCATGCTCGAATTGCGCCGGATCGCTTCCCGCGCGCCGCTCACCGCGGCATAACCGGCGGTTCTCGGGATTACCGCACCGTCCAAACCTCGACCGTTCTCGTTTTCAAAGACGGCCACCAGTCCGACGTGCTCAACTACGCCATCGTGGGCGATACGCTCTTTGACTTCGGCACTGGCCGCACTAAGAAAATCCTCCTCACCGACCTCGATCTCCCCGCCACCCGCAAAGCCAACGACGACCGTGGCGTGGACTTCCAGGTTCCGGCAAGCGCTGCGCGGCAATAGTTCTTAGCCCCGGCCTTTCCCGCTTGACACGGCCCTCTCGCCAGATGGATACTTATTCATTCGATTGCATTTTTATTCATGTCGAAAACAGCGCGCCACAAAGCGATCCTCGATCTGCTCGACGAAGGTTCTGTCGAAAGCCAGGACTCTCTCCAGCACCGGCTTGAGCGCAAGGGCTTCGACGTAGGCCAAGCGACCCTCTCCCGCGATATCCACGAACTGAAACTCGCCAAAGGCCCCGAGGGCTATCGGCGCATTGGCGAGAGCTTGGGCGCCGAAAGCGTTTTGCCCTCGGTCATGCATCTCGCGCGCCAGTTTGTGGTCGAAATCCGCCAGGCCCAGAACCTGCTGGTGGTGAAGACCACAGTCGGCAGTGCGCAGCCTGTCGCCGCCGCCCTCGACGCCTCGCACTGGACTGAAGTCATTGGCACAATCGCCGGCGACGATACCGTGCTGGTCATTGCTGCCGACAGAAAGAAAGCGCAGGCGCTCGCCCGACGTATTCGCGAGCTGTCGTAAGCCCAGACCCTAAAGGGGCGTCTGATCTAGGAGAACTTACGGCATCGCTAAAGCGATGCCCTGATACGAACCCGAATTCCTTGGGAAATGGAGTGTGACGAATGCATACGAGAACCGAGCCCATGGCACCAATGGTTCTGCCGAAGACGAACCCGCACGGCCTGCTGCCGGAACTGGCCGCGCCCCGCGATCTCGTCTCGATTCACGATCTGGCCCCCGCCGAGATCCTCCAGCTTTTCAACCTCACCGCCATGCTCAAGCAGCGGCCCGCGGACTTCCGCGGCGTGCTCGCCGGCAAGCAAATGGTCATGTTCTTCGAGAAGCCCTCTCTGCGCACCCGCCTGACGTTCGAAGCCGGCATGGACAGCCTGGGCGGCAGCACCTTCTTCGTCGACCAGACGGCCAGCCGCCTCAATGCCCGCGAGTCTCTCTACGACATCGCCCACAACCTCGAACGCTGGATCGACATCATCGTGCTGCGCACCTTCAGCCATGCGGTCGTAGAAGAGATGGCCACCTATGCCGATGTTCCGGTGATCAACGCCCTCAGCGAGCTCGAACATCCCTGCCAGGCGCTCGCCGACTTCTTTACCCTTCAGGAACATTTCGGCGATCTCTCGAAAATTCATTTCGCCTACATTGGCGATGGCAACAACATGGCGCACTCGCTCCTTTTGGCAGGCGCCGCAGTCGGGGCGAGAGTTTCCATTGCTACGCCGCAGCGCTACGGGCTCAATCCTGTCATCATTACCATGGCGAAGGCCATTGCGGACGAGACCAAGGCCTCGCTCCGCATTCTGACCGACCCGCGCAAAGCCGTTGCCGGAGCCGATGCCGTTTACACCGATGCCTGGGCCAGCATGGGGCACGAACAAGAAGCCCAAGAGCGTGCCGCCATTTTCGCCCCTTACCAGGTGAACCCTGCGCTCATGCAGCTCGCCAAGCCCAATGCGCTATTCATGCACTGTCTGCCCGCGCATCGCGGCTGTGAGGTGACCGACCAGGTTATCGACTCGGTGAACTCGGTCGTCTTCGATCAGGCGGAAAATCGTCTGCACATTCAGAAAGCCATTCTCGTATGGCTATTGGGCGGCGGCGTGGGCCGTTTCCCGGCTAGGAGCGCACATGCCTGAAAAAATTGTTCTCGCCTACTCCGGTGGGCTCGATACTTCCATCATCATCCCCTGGCTCAAGGAAAATTATGCCTACGAAGTGATCGCCATGGTGGCGGACATAGGCCAGGGAGATGACCTTGAGGCCGTGGTGAAGAAGGCCTACAAAACCGGAGCCAGCAAGGTAGTGGTCGAAGACCTGCGCGAAGAATTCCTTACGGACTACGTCTGGCCCGCGCTGAAAGCGGGCGCGGTGTACGAAAACAAGTATCTGCTCGGCACTTCGCTTGCCCGTCCCGTGATCGCGAAACATCAGGTCGAAGTCGCGCTGCGCGAAGGCGCCTCGGCCCTCAGCCACGGGAGCACCGGCAAAGGTAACGACCAGGTCCGCTTCGAGATGGCCTACCAGGCGCTCGCTCCCGAGCTGAAAGTGGTGGTGCCGTGGCGCGAGTGGGACCTGAAATCGCGCGAAGATTGTCTCGACTACGCTGAGAAGCGCGGCATCCCCGTCGCCGCGAGCCGCGAGAAGATCCACAGCCGCGATCGCAATCTCTGGCACCTCAGCCACGAAGGTGGTGAGCTCGAAGACGCCGCCAACGCACCGTTCGCGAGCACCTGGCAATGGACGAAGTCGCCGCAAGAGGCTCTCGATCAGCCGGAGCAAGTTGAAATCGGATTCGAAAAAGGCGTGCCCGTTGCGGTAGGCGGCCAGGCTCTTGACCCCGTATCGCTAGTCGAACTGCTGAACGAAGTCGGAGGACGCAACGCGGTAGGACGCATCGACCTGGTCGAAAACCGCTTCGTAGGCATCAAGTCGCGCGGCTGCTATGAAACTCCCGGAGGCACGCTGCTACTCGAAGCCCACGGCGAACTCGAATCCCTCTGCCTCGATCGCGACCTGCTCCACTTCAAGCAGCACGTCGCGCTGAAGTATGCCGAACTCGTTTACTTCGGCCTGTGGTTCACGCCGCTGCGCGAAGCGCTCGACGCCTTCGTAGAAACCACGCAACAGAATCTGACTGGCTCGGTCGCGTTCTCGCTCTACAAAGGCAACGTCAACGTGGTCAGCCGCAAGTCCGATTACTCGCTCTACCGCACCGACCTCTCCTCATTCACCATGGGCGAAGGCTATGATCAGAAGGACGCCGAAGGCTTCATCCGCATCCTCGGATTGCCCTCGCGTTGCCGCGCCCAGACGCAGGCGAAGGTAAAGGTAGAGGTCGCGCAATGAAGATGTGGTCCGGCCGCTTCCGGCAGCCGCTTGACCCCGAATTTGAAAAATGGCAGCGCTCGTTCCCCTACGATCAACGGCTGCTGCCCTTCGAACTCGCTGCCAGCCGCGCCCATGCCAACGCTCTCGAGCACGCCGGAGTGCTTTCTTCCGAAGAGCTTTCCGAAATCGTGAAAGCCCTGGAAGAAATCGGCCACCGTGCCGAATCGTCGCCGGAGTTTCTCAACGATCCGGAAGCGGAAGACGTTCACCACTTCGTAGAAAAGCAACTTGCCGCGCTGATCGGCGCCACCGGCTACAAGTTGCACACCGGCCGCAGCCGCAACGAACAGATCGCGACCGACCTTCGCCTCTTCGTGCGCCAGAGCATCGATACCCTGCAAACCTTGATCGCCGATTGGATCGAGGTGATCTTGGCGCGCGCCGAGGCCGCAGGCAGTGCGTCTTCGCTTTCAGCCATGCCAGCGTACACGCACCTGCAGCCGGCGGAGCCCGTCTTGGTAGCGCATTGGTTACTGGCATACATAGAAATGTTTCTCCGCGACGCCTCGCGCCTCGCCGACTGCCGCAAGCGCGCCAATCTTTGTCCACTGGGATCGGGCGCCGTAGCCGGAGCCACGCTCACCCTCAATCGTCAAACCATGGCCGCGGAGCTGGGTTTTGATGGCCCGACGGCGAACAGTATCGACGCGACCAGCGACCGCGACTTCGCCGTCGAATTCGTCGACGCGCTTTCCCTGCTCGCTCTCCACCTCAGCCGCTGGGCCGAAGAGATGATCCTGTTCTCCACGTCCGCGTACGGATTTGTAGAGTTGCCCGAGCCTTATTCGACCGGCAGCAGCGCCATGCCGCAGAAACAAAATCCCGACTTGCTGGAGCTGGTGCGCGGCAAAGCGGCGCGCGTCATGGGTTGCGCCACCACGCTGCAAACCTTAGTGAAGGGACTGCCTCTCGCCTACAACAAAGACTTGCAGGAAACGCAGGAACCCGTGTTCGACGCCTCCGACACGGTGATGAGCACACTGCCGCTTGTGACCGGATTTATGAATGCGGTCGAATTCAACGAGGCCAAGATGAATCAGGCGGCGCAAACGGGCTTCATGAACGCCTGGGCCGCGGCCGCATACCTCGTCGAACGCGGAGTGCCCTCGCGCCTCGCCCACGAGGCGGTCGGCAAGGCCGTGCTGTTGGCTGTGGAGCGCGGATGCGATTTACAAAAACTGGCGCTCGCCGATCTGCAAGCGATCCACTCGAGTTTTGACGCGGCTTTCCACTCCAGCCTCGGTCTTACTCAAGTGCTCGCTCTACACGACGTTCCCGGAGGCACCGCGCCTCGTCATGTGAAGCGCGCCCTGCAGAATGCTCGGGAGCGGGCTGCCGCGCTGCGCTCGCAGGAACAAATCGCGAGCCGCTCGGCCTGATCTGTGCAGGGATGCGCTGAAAATGGGTTTGGGGCAGCTTCGAGGGCCGTCTTGGGAGACGGGCACACTTCTGGCTGCCCCAATCAGATCTCCATTGTCGCCCACTGCGGGTTGGATGTCTGTGATGGATGGCCCGGGCGTTTGTGGTGAAAGAGGACGGAATTTGGATTGCGGAAATGAAACTCCCGCGGCGTCCCACGTTCTCGAAAACCGCGAGACGAGGAGCACTCGGCATTAATCTTCGGTTGTGCCGTCCAGCCCCTAAAGGGGCATCTGATTTCGAGGATTTTACGACATCGCTAAAGCGATGTCCTGATACGAAGCCCGATCTTCTGCGGCCTGCTGGCGCCCCGTTGTCCTGTCGAGTCTTGTTCTGCGCGAAACGCATCTAACTTGCGAGAAGTTTTCCTTGGAGTGTTCGCCCTGATTCTTAGCCGAGTTCTTTTCTTTGCGCTGTTTCTTTTGGCGGTCTACGCCGTCCAGCGATTCTGGTTTTTGCGGGCGTGGTCGTGGATTGGTTCGTTCTCGAATGCCAACTGGCGTTTTGGTCTTCATGCTGGACTGATCGCGCTGGCCGCTGCACTGCTGGCGACGGTTCTCGATCCGCTGCTTGGGCACTGGGTCTCGCGTTTCAGCTTGGGCGGCTTCAATCTGGGTAGATCGCTCGCTACGTTTGCCCGCCTGTGGCTGGTTGCTTCGTTCTTTGGATTCCTGGCGATTGAATCGGTGGGAGCGATCGAGTGGGTCACGAACGTCGCGGCGCGGCTTCTGCCTCATTCTGGAGCGATTGCCGGCGGGTTCAGTCCTTCGCGGCGGACCTTCTTTCAATACGCCGCCGCTCTGGCTGGAGGCGTTCCATTTCTTGCCGCCACCTATGGATTTGCCGCCGGGCGTTTGCGCTACACGATTGAGCGCGTCGATGTGCCGGTCGCCAATCTTCCTCCGGAACTGGATGGGCTGCGCATCGCTCAGCTTAGCGACATCCACATAGGCGACTACATGCCGCCGCGCGAAATCGCTCGCGCTGTCGATATGGCGAACGACCTGCAGCCTGACATTTCTTTTGTTACGGGAGACTTTATCAGCGGCGAAGGCGATCCGCTGGACACCTGCATCACCGAGTTGAGCCGGCTGCGCGCTCCGCTGGGCGTCTGGGGATGCAACGGCAATCACGAAATTTATGCGGGAGCGGAAGACGACGCGGAACGGCTTTTCCGCGAAAAGGGAATGCGGCTGCTGCGCGCCGCGAGCGCGGTCGTGGAGCACAATGGAGGGCGCTTCAATCTGCTGGGCGTCGATTATCAGCGCGATCACATGACGAGCGAGGGCGACCATCCTGGGCCCATGTTGCAGGAAATCGAACACCTGATCCGGCGCGATATGCCGAACGTTTTGCTTTCGCACAATCCGAATTCGTTTCACCGCGCGGCCGAGATGGGCATCGAACTCAGCCTTGCCGGTCACACGCACGGCGGGCAGGTAAGGTTTGAGATCGTGGATCACAGCGTCAGCCCGGCTCGCTTGATCACGCCTTTCGTCGCCGGACTTTATCACCTGCCCATGCCCTTTAGCGCGCCCGCGAGCAATGGCGCACAGAAGGCTGCGCTTTATGTGAACCGCGGCCTCGGAACCCTGGGCTTCCCGGTGCGGATCGGTGTCCCGCCAGAGATCACGCTGCTGACCCTGCGGAGGGCATGAAAGCAGGCGTTGGGCGCATGCGTGGGCCTAACTCTCTATCTTTTTTAGGTACAGCCGAAGCCCCGCCAACACTATCCCGATGGCAATGACGGATATTCCGAAACCGATACGGCGATAGTTGCGTTCCACCATGGCATCCTTCCCAGCTTGCAGGTTCTGGGCGGCGATTTTCAGGCCAGCTTGAATATCCTGATCCACCAAGTCCGTGCGGAAGCTATGGATGGTGACGCGCGCCTTGGTCAGCGAATCCCGTGCCTGATCCTGTCCCAGCCGAGCCTCGCTCACCTCCATGCCAGAAGACTCGGCGACGCGGAGAATCGAGTCTGCGCTTTTGTTGGCCTCGTCCAATCGACGCAA
>Ga0181521_10001568_pt1 | contig 28105 bp, 27 predicted proteins | sample PEATcosm2014_Bin_32_FD_119764 | JGI IMG/M metagenome (GOLD analysis project Ga0181521, IMG submission 119764) | Peatland microbial communities from MTU Mesocosm Facility, Houghton, MI, USA - PEATcosm2014_Bin02_60_metaG | ecosystem: Environmental > Terrestrial > Soil > Wetlands > Peat | place...
CAAGATGTCAAGCATCAGCCGAACACGTGTCAGGCATCACCCGAACATGCGTCGTGGATCAACCGAACACGTGTCAGGTATCACCCGAACACGAAACGTCCGAGATCAACCGAAACTTCACATTGTTCAGAGCCGGTGGTCGGATTCGAACCGACGACCTGGCGATTACAAGTCGCCTGCGCTACCAGCTGCGCCACACCGGCGGCGTGTGGACACGAGCTTCGCGCGCGGTACCGCCTTGTGTCATCCACTGCCCGATCCATCGCTAAGTCCGGGGACGTATCTTCGGGAGCGACCACGGTGAGTGCTCGACAAAGAAGGGGCACAGGTTGTTCCAAGGTTGATTTGTCACCTTCACGTTTCGGGCATCCTCGACTACTCTGTAACCCGAGATATCGCGCTCCCGCCAGCGAGTTTCCTTGTTGGCTTCGACACGTTCTCAGGCAGTTCGATGCCGGGTGCGGAAGCTCTAGGGATCATGCGGAGCGCATGGAATAGCAAACGAGAGGAAGTAGAGGCTCGATGAGAATTCTTGTGCTTGGCGGCGACGGTTATCTCGGTTGGCCCACCGCACTGCATTTGTCCCAGCGGGGTCACGATGTCGGAGTCTTGGACAATCTTGTGCGCCGGCACTACGACAACGAGATGGGTGTCGACACCCTTGTGCCGATTCGTCAGCTCCAACGCCGTGTGGCGACGTGGAAAGAGGTGTCGGGTTTGTCCGTGACACCTTTTATCGGAGACCTCACGGACTACGCGTTCGTCATCGAGACCTTGCGGAACTTCGGTCCTGAGGCCATCGTGCACTTTGCCGAACAGCGCAGCGCGCCCTATTCGATGATCGACCGCGAGCACGCGGTGTACACGCAAGTGAACAACGTCGTCGGCACGCTCAACCTCTTGTACGCAATCGCGGACCTCGACCCTTCCATCCACCTCGTCAAGCTCGGCACGATGGGCGAGTACGGAGCGCCAAACATCGACATCGAAGAGGGTTTCATCGAGATCACCCACAAGGGTCGCACCGACGTCCTGCCCTTCCCCAAGCAACCGGGGTCCTTCTACCACCTTTCCAAAGTCCACGACAGCCACAACATCCAGTTCGCCTGTCGGATCTGGGGGATACGTTCCACGGATTTAAACCAGGGCATTGTTTACGGCCAACAGACGCCAGAGACCTCGGCGCACCCGGACTTGGCGACACGATTCGACTACGACGCGGTGTTCGGCACGGTCCTTAACCGCTTTGCTGTGCAAGCGGCCGTCGGGTACCCGCTCACCGTGTATGGCAAGGGCGGCCAGACTCGCGCGATGTTGGATATCCGCGACACGCTCGCGTGCGTTGAGCTCGCCTGTCTCAATCCTCCAGAAGCTGGCGAATTCCGGGTGTTCAACCAGTTCACCGAGTCCTTCTCCGTGGGTGACCTCGCAGATCGCGTAATGCGAGTGGCGCCACTTGAGGTCACCATCGAGTCCATCCCCGATCCCCGTGTCGAAAAAGAAGAGCACTACTACCACGCGGTCACGACCAAGCTGCCCTCGCTCGGCCTCAAGCCACACCTGTTGAGCGACGAGCTCATCGCCTCGCTCGTCGACATTGCCCTCAAGCACAAGAACCGGGTGAACTTCGAGGCGATTCGGCCGACGGTCAACTGGCGGACGACGAAGTCCGAGGTGAGCGTCAGCGGCGGTGCCGTCGGAGAGTGAGGTCTAGAGGAAAGGCGCATTCGGCCCGGTAATGCTCGTGCCGCTCCTCGCGGCCGGAAAGTAGCGTCATCTCGATGTTTGGCCCTTTGTCCCGCGCGAACAAATCGGCGTTTCGCCGGACGCGCCGGATCGTCGTCGTCGTCGTCGTTCTTGGCATCTTGTTGGGCAATGTCATCTATCAGGTCGTGCACTCTTCTGGCGCGTCAAGCCGCCTTGCCACTGCGAGCTACGTTGCGGCCATTTCCCCGATCGTCACGCAGTCGAACGGCCTCGTGCCGCTCTTGTTGGAGATCCGTCGGGCACCGGGTGACCTCGGTTCCACCGACAAGGCGCGCGTCGAGCTCTACGAGTACTTGGGCGAGCTGCTCAGTGGCGCGAAGAGCGCGAGCACACAGCTGAGCGAGCTCGGTCTAAGCCCTCCGACGAAGAGGTCGGGCGCGCTCATCGCGACGGTGTTGGATGACCGCTTTGTCGCGTCTCAGGGCCTGTACGGGGCGATTTCCTTGGCGACGGGCCCCGATCATTCGAACGTCGTTTCGGCGCGCGTGGCGACATTGCTCGCAGGCGTGGGTTCACAGCTCAACGCGTCGGACAGCTCATATCGGTCTTTCGTGGCGTCGCTTCCTGCTTCTTCAGGGAGGGGAAACCTGCCAGCCTCGAATTGGGCACACGCGGGGAGCTGGGGTGCCACCGCGACGACGGCTTGGGCTCACGAGCTCACCGCGACACCGGTGCTGAGCGCGCGGAGGGTGCTGAGCCTCGTCGCGATCTCCCTCAATCCTCCCGCCGTGACGATCAGCGGCATCGCCTTGCCAAAGTCCCCCGCATCTAGCGCTTCATCAAGCACATCAGGTGGAAAATCGACCACGACGACGACGTCGAGCACGACGACAACGGTCATCGCGACAGGGCCGAGCGGTGTCGCGGGACCTGTCGCGATAACCACCACGACAATTCCGCCGACGACGACAACGACGATTCCGCCTACGACGACAACGCTGCAGATTCCCCCCGCGGGCTCGGTTTCCAATCTTCCCGAGACAAAGACGATCGAAGTCATAGCGGTTGTCGCAGACGCTGGGAACGCGACGGTGGACGGTGTCGTTGTCCAAGCGGAGCTCACGAGCGTCGGCGTTGTGTCGCTGTCGCCTCTTTCGCCGGCGTCGTCGGTCAAGAAATCGATCGGTCCGATTTCACCCGGAAGCGCTCGCTACGTCGAGCTTGCACCGCTCGGCGTGCGATCGGGGAGCTCCTATTTGCTCACCGTTGCCGCGACACCTTCTGTCGGACAGGGCGCGACGGCAACGATCCGAATCACGATCGGCTAGGAGTCTTGACCGGCGGCACCTGAACGTGGCCTTGTGGTCAAGAAGGCTCTCCGTCGTCTTCGTCGCGTGCGGCGCTTGGATGTGAGCGCCAGGCAAGTTCTGCGCGCGAGAGCACCTCTCGCACGGGCAACCCGATCTTACGGGCGACGCGCGCCGCGTCGTCGTGCTCCACTTTTGCTCTGCCCGGGCTCACTTTGATGTGCACCTCATGGCCTTCGACATCGATGGATTCGGTGCGTCTCGTCGTCGCGAAGCGATCGACGACATGTGCGCGCACGCCGAAGGTTCCCGATTCGTCGATGAGCACCTGCCGCAGAGCGTCTTCGAGGGCAAGGTCACAAAGCATGCTCACGACGTGTCCTGGGCGTCCTTTTTTCATCAACACCGGAGTGATCCAGGCGTCCGCTGCGCCCGCGTCGATCAATGCTTGGAGGACATCGCTTAGCTGTTCGCCGGTCACGTCATCGACGTTTGCTTCTATGAGCACGAGCGGCTGTCCGGCGCGGGGGTCTTGTCTTGACGCTCGCGTCGAGCGCTCAGTTCGCGTGCCGACGACAACTTGTGTGCAATTCGGCAATCCGTCGATCTCTTTCGTTCCGGCTCCATATCCGGTCGCGTCGATGACCATTGCGGGCATGGGACCGAAGCCCTTGGCCAGAGTGGAAAGGATCGCGGCGCCCGTCGGCGTTGTCAGCTCGACGTTCACGTCCCGTCCCCACAGGGGTGCGCCTACCAACAGTTCAAGGACAGCGGGAGCGGGGTTCGAGATGTGACCGTGCAAGGTGCGCACGATTCCGGTGCCCGTAGCGATGGGGCTCGCGTAGACGTCATCGATCTCGAGGAGCTCGAGCGCGGCCATCGTTCCGACGATGTCGATGAGCGTGTCGTGCCCGGAGAGCTCGTGGAAATGCACCTGGTTCGGGTCACGTCGGTGCAATCGGCTCTCGACGGTCGCAAGAGCAGAGAACGCCGCGATCGAACGCTCGCGTACCATCATCGGCAGATCGGCATTCTCGAGAATCGCGCGAACCGCGGGGAACGTGCGCACGACGCTGTCGTCTTCTGCTTCGATGCGCAAGTACGTCGCGGCGATCCCGCTTCGTAGAACCGGCTCGGCCTCGATCGACCAGCCGCCGATCCCAAGGCGTGAGAGCACCTCTCGTATATCGGCGATGTCCACCCCTGCGTCGATGAGGCTCCCAAGAGCCATGTCCCCTGAGATTCCCGCGAAGCAGTGGAACCAAGCGACGCGCGCAGGGCGGTTGCGAGTGGGACGCGTGCGTTCTTCGTGGCCTTCCTTGGGTGTCCTTTCTCGTCGGGCCGGGGTCACCGAAGCATCCTCGCCACAGCGCACCCGGCCCCAAAGCCGTTGTCGATCCCGACGACGACGATGCCCGGCGAACACGAGGCATGCATCGTCAACAGCGCGGTGACTCCTTCGAGGGATGATCCGTAACCGACGCTTGTCGGAACGGCGACGAGCGGTGCCGCGGTGAGGCCCCCGACGATGCTCGCGAGAGCTCCTTCCATGCCGGCGACGACGACGACCGCATCGGCTTTGCTCAATGCATCGATCGAAGCGAACAAACGGTGGATGCCCGCAACCCCGCAGTCGGTGAGCAGTTCGGGAGCAAAGCCGTAGGCCCGAAGCGTCGCGACACACTCATGGGCAACGGGGAGGTCAGCAGTGCCGGCGGTGATGACAAGGACACGTGGCGCACGGATCGGAGCCGGTCTCCACACCACCGTGGAAAGGGCATCTGGGTGTTCCTCCGCAGGGCTTTCCTGCCCACCGGGACAGCGAAGAAGCGCTTCGCGCACCTGTTCGGGCGTCGCTCGGGTGAGAAGGACCGGTCCCGTGCCGTTCACCAACAGCTCCTCCACGACCGCGGCGCACTGGCCGGGGGTCTTTCCCGGCCCGTAAACGGCTTCCGGCATGCCCGTTCGCAGTGCTCGATGGTGGTCGACGCGCGCGATGCCGATGTCGGCAAAGGGGAGCCGCTTGAGGATCGCGGCGGCCTCGTCTGTGCTTCGCGTACCCGATCGAACCTCCTCGAGCAGGCTGGAGAGATCCTCGATGTCCATCAGGCTTACTATCCTGCCAGGATGGACGCAGCAAAGAAATTGCCCCACGAAACTCGCATCTCCTACCTCGGACCCCCTGGGACCTTCAGCGAAGAGGCGCTTCTGTCCGAGCCCGACCTTTCCGAATGCGAGTTCATCGCGAGCTCGACGATCAGCGAGGCGATCAAAGCGGTCGCAAGAGGCGATGTCGACGCGGCGTTCGTTCCCATCGAGAACTCCATCGAAGGCTCGGTGAACCAAACCCTCGACGAGCTCATTTTCGGTGAGGACCTGTTCATCCAGCGTGAAGTCGTGCTCGAGGTCCACCTCGATCTCCTCGGCCTTCCGAGCGCCTCGATCAAAGGTGCAAAGCGAGTGCTCTCCTTTCCCCACGCTTTAGGACAGTGCCGAGAGTTCATTTCGCGCGATCTCGGTGGCGTCGAATTCGTCGCGACGAACTCAACAGCCGACGCCGCGCGCATCGTCGCGGAGCACCAGATGGAAGACGCACTGGCCGTCGCCCCGGCGCTCGCAGCGAAACTGTACGGCTTGAAGGTGCTGGCGCACGCGATTGAAGACCACGGTGGCAATCGGACTCGCTTCGTCCTCATCGCTCCGAAGGTCGTGCCTCATCCGACGGGGAACGACCGAACCGCGATCGTGTGCTTCCAGCACGCGAACCGCCCCGGGAGCTTGCACCAAATCCTTGGTCAGTTCGCGGCGCGCAGCTTGAACCTCACGCGCATCGAATCCCGCCCGACGAAACAAGCGCTCGGCGAGTACTGCTTCGTCATCGAAGTGGACGGCCACATTGCCGACGAAGTGCTCGGAGATTGCCTGTCATGCCTACAGCCAGATCTCGAGTCCCTGAAGTTCCTCGGCTCGTATCCGATCTTCGGCGAGAAGGCTTCCGAGCTCCGTGAAGAACTTAGTGAGAGCCGGAAGTCAGCCGCAATGTGGCTCTCCTCGCTTCGCGCGCGCGTCGAACCCGACAAATGAGAACATTGGCTCATCTTTTGCGTTCTGCTCGCGGGCCGAAGAGTTAGTCACATGGAGGGATGGCAGAGCGGACGAATGCGACGGTCTTGAAAACCGTTGGGTGATAAGCCCCGGGGGTTCGAATCCCCCTCCCTCCGCCAACTGTGTTCTTAGTCGATCGCGCGCCGCAGGAAACCCTTTACTCCAATCGTGGCAAAGAGCACGAACGAGAAGATCAACATGATGATGCAGATCCACGACGCAATGTGAGGAAGGCTCGGCAACAGCGCGCCGCGCATTCCTTCGCTCGAGTACGTGATGGGATTGATCGTCGTTAGCCACTGGAACCACGGGAGCTTAGAAAGCGAGGGCCACGGGTACTGGCTGCATCCGGTGAAGATGAGCGGCGTGAGCACGAGGGCAAAGGCAATGGAGATGCGCTGGACGGGAACGAGCGTTCCGAGTGTCAAACCCAACGCCGAGCCGACAAGGGACGCAAGGACAAGGACGAGCACGAGCATGGGAACAGCACGTGCACTCCAAGGTATCGAACCGAGGATGAGCAGTCCGATTGGAAACATCATCGCCGCAGCGACGAGGGCGCGCATGCTCGCGAAGATGATCTTCTCGATGGCAACCCATGAAACAGGAAGCGGTGCAAGGAGACGGTCCTCGATCTCCTTTGTGTAGGACAAGTCGATGACGAGCGGCAATGCAGTGCTCTGTAATGCGGTGAGCGTCGCAGTAAGCGCGACGATGCCCGGGAAAAGCAAGTGCGCGTAACCGTGGCGCGTGTACCCGAGATCACTGAGGATTCGTCCGAAGACGAAGAGCATGAGCAACGGCTGGATGATGACCTGGGCGAGGAAAACAGCGAGCTCTTTACCTGTCACGTAGATGTCACGGCGCAAGACGGCAACAAAGACCCATACGGGACCGATCTCGACGTCGTCTGTGCTAATAGGCGAGATGAACTCAGGATCACTTGTGCTCATCGGAGCAATCTTCCCGTCAGATTGATGAATACGTCTTCGAGGCTCGGCGTGCCGACATGAACGTCGTGAAGTGCCGCGCCCAGGTCTGCAAGAGCGCTCGCGACTGGAGCGATCATGGGTGGCGCCGATCCGGTGAGGAAAAGACGCACGCGATGGCCACCTTTTCCGCCGCTTGGCTCCTCGCCCATGTCCCCCTCGGACCCCATGAGGTCATCGAGGAGCTCGACACGTTCGACTCCTCCTAGATCGCCAAGACATTGGGTGAGTCGGTGTGGTGAGAGCTGACCTGGCGATGATGTGGTGATCTCGAGTGTCGATTTCCCAGGGAGCGTGCGGGTCAGCGCGCTGGGCGTATCGAGCGCGAGGAGGTGCCCGTGGTCCATGATGCCGACGCGATCTGAAAGCGAGGCAGCTTCATCCATGTCATGTGTCGTGAGCACGATCGTGACGCCTGACGCCTTGAGCTCTCTGATCCGATCCCATACGAACAGGCGCGCTGCAGGGTCAAGGCCAGTCGAGGGTTCGTCGAGGAACAAGACATCGGGTTCGTGCATCAGGGCGCGCGCGACCATCGCTCGTTGTGCTTGGCCGCCGGAGAACATATCGATGCGGTCATTGCCCTTTTCGCGAAGACCGAACTGTTCGAGGAGCTTCGTCGCCCTGCCCATTCGCTCGTGCGTCGGGACGCCGTGGTACGCGGCATGGAACAAGAGGTTCTGCAGAATCGAAAGCGATCGGTCGAGGTTGTTGCGTTGTGGCACGACTCCAAGGTGGCGTCGCGCGCCCACAGGGTCGCGGTCGACATCGATGCCTGCGACCTTGGCATGGCCACTTGTTGGGTGCACTCGTGTGGTCAGAATGCCGATCGTGGTCGTCTTACCGGCACCGTTCGGACCGAGCAGGCCGAACAGCTCGCCGCGCCGAACAGCAAAAGTCACCTTGTCGACGGCGAGTGCCGTGCTCTTCTTGTACTTCTTCACGAGGTCGACGATCTCCACCATCGCGTCGTTGACGTGATTCATTGGCACGATCGTAATGGGGAGTCCACGTCGCACACACCATGTGAATCTCTACTTGTCGGAGAACAATGTCCCGTTTATTGCAAAATTCTCCTTCGAGACATCTTCGAACACGATGTAGAGCGATTGCGGATCAACGCCTACTTCTTGCATCGCTTGGGTCACCCGTTCGGTTACGACTCGCTTCTGCTCCACTGTTCTTCCTTGGATCCATTGGATGTTCACGACTGGCATTTTTGACCACGCTCCTTGTTGTGCGTTGCCGTCATTGGCTTGAGTTTCCGGTAGATATCGCATGCGTTAGAGCCACATCCCTATAGAGAGATCTTGGCCCAGGTGAGTGGCCCATGTCTCGAGGTGTTCCCTCTAGAGGCGAACAAGGCCGAAAGAAGGCTCGTGAACCGTGACCGACCGTCTTTCATGCTCGTTCGTCTCCGCGCGAGCGATACTGCAGGCATGTACAAGACCGCGGCGCTTGTCGTCGTTGTTGCTTGTTATGCGTGGGTTGCGTCAGGCGTGCGAACCTTCACCGCTCCAGCGGCGACATTCACCGGGATCGCGCTTTTTGCTCTAGTGGCGCTGCTCTTCTTTCAAGCACGCCTCGGCGATCGCGCCCCCGCATTCCTTCGCCGCGGACACAGGGTTGTCTCGCTGGGCTCGCGCCGAACGGGGCTGGCATCTGCCCAGAGCGCCCGCCGGGGCGCGTTGGCCTGGGGCGCAGCATTCTTCGCGATTGTCGGCTTCGAACTCGTCAATTTCTTTCAGTTACCCCGGCAGGTCCATCCGACGCTGAGCTCATTGATCAACGGCTTCACGCAAGACCACTGGTCGAAAGCACTGCTCTATGCAGGATGGCTGGTTCTCGGCGCGTACCTTTCGAGGAGATGACGATGCGCGACGTGACCATCGCGATCTGGGCCTTTCTTCTGGCGTCGGTATTGATAGCTGAATCCTTTGCCGTGGCCAAGCCTTCCTCGCTGGCAACATTTGGCGACACGTGTAGTCGGCTCATGCGACCGGTCAGCGCGCGTGCTGTCGTTCTCCTCGGTTGGGCATGGCTCGGGTGGCACTTCTTCGTCCGATAGGCGTCATGAGTCGCACCGGGGATTCAACGGGCACATCGCGCCGGACCATTCTGAGCCCCTACGATGGAAAAAGCGGGCGGTTCGGTCCGCATTGGCCGAGGACCTGACCGCGACATCGACCGGTCTTTCGCCCGGGTAGCTCAGTGGTAGAGCAGCGCACTCGTAATGCGCAGGTCAGGGGTTCAAGTCCCCTCCCGGGCTCCGGAAAATTGCAGCTCAATGGGCCTATTCGATTCTCTCGGGCGAAGTGTCTGGCCCAACACTTGTGGGGTTGCGGTCCGTCATCCAGCGATACCGACGTGTCTGGTGCACGTGAGCATTCTCAAAGAGCCTGGTATTGAACGCGCGCTCATTGTCGCGAGCCATAGACCCCGGGATATATCGGTGAGCAGGCTGGTTCCTGACTTGGCGTCTATCGAAGTGGACCGACATGCGAACTCGCGACCAGCGTTATTTGGTGGCGTAGCTGTGCGCGACCATTGCTCTTCGACCACCCGGCGCAACCGTCGTTCCGAAGCTCGCCGAATATTTGCGGGTCTGGCAGCGCCGTGAGGGACGAGCCTGACGTCGTTTTGGCGCGCCACTGATCCGGTGCGCCCTCAATTGATCAACGCAACAGCTGAGTGCTCGGCGAACACTGTTTCGTCGGAAAGGGGGGCGTTGATGGCGAGGTTCTCAGAAGTTGACAAGGAAACGATCTTGCAGATGCCGAAGCGTTGATGGCAGCAGCGGTGCCAGCGGCTTCGCTCGCTTCCGGTCAGCACGCACTCGGGCCAGGGCGCGGCCATTTACTTGGACGACCTCCACGTCCTCAGTTTCTAGGACTGCCTGCCGGGAGCAAGTCAGCTCGAAGTGTGGACGACCACCTCACGCAGGCTGACCTCCTGACCATTGCCGCAGCTCACGGCCACCTCGGGACGAGCTCGCAGAGCATGGCGTGTAAGCGTGACAATTCCGACGACTGGACCGCCAGGACCCACGAACTCACGACGCTGTGCTCCAAATCGCTTCAGGCCGGCCGCTCGTGTCACTGCTTGCGACGCTGCGGACCCGGCTCGTTGGCGAGGGAGGCGAGGAGTTTGCGCAAGAGCTTGTTCAGCTGCTGCTTGTCGCCGGCACTGAGACGATCAAGCAGCTGACGTTCGCGCTTTGCCTGGACGTTGACATAGTTGTCAAGGGTTTCTCGACCCTTCGGAGTCATCTCGACGATCTTGCCGCGTCGGTCAGTGGGATCAGCGAGACGCACGACGAGTCCTGCTGCCTCGAGCTTGTCTAGCTGGTTGGTCATCGTGCCCGTCGACTCGAGCAGCCTTCTCGCAAGTTCACCCTGACCACGGGCACCACGGGTCAATCGAAGAAGGATCTTGAGCTCGCCTTGGGCGAGGCCGACCTGGTCACGCGTGTCCACCGCGGCTCGCTCGATGTGGCGTTGCGCCCTCTCGACCCTGCAGACGATCCCTTCCACGTCCGGGTCTATTTCCGACCACGCCTGAGTCGCCCATCGAACATGTTCGTCGGTATCGTCGTCACACGCTCCCCGGTTTCTGGGCGCCGTAGCAGAACGTTTCCGGCCGGTCGATTCAGCGTTCATCTCTTGCAGTATACCTGGTCAATTGCTTGAATGGCAGTAGCTTGACATCAAGCTCGCTCTCAAGTAACTTGTCATCAAGCGATCGCGACTGCTGGGAGGTGTTACGAAGTGTTCTCGATGTCACTAACAGACCTTGTGAGGGCGCACCAACGTGACTTGAACCGAAGGGCAGAGAGACAATCCGTCTTGCGCGACGCTCGACTTGTCGGTTCGACGAGTCGACTCACAAGCTGGCTTGCGCACGCACGCCGCCCCTCTCGTCGACCGGACGTATCTGTCACTGAGTACGTCGAGCCAGCGTGGGGCGCGGTCGTACTGGTTCCTCCGATGCGCCGCGTTTTGTCGACTGAGACAACTTTTGGCGCGACTGTTGATGACCGATGCGCTGGCTGCTGTGCGGACGTCGGCTAGAGGAGTCGGTTGGAAGACTCAAGCAGGATGCGCAACCTAAGACCAGCGGATTTGTGTTCTTCGAATGAGCTGCGCAGCCGCTAGCTGACAGCCTGTCGCAAGAGCGCCGAACGATGGTTATTTCTCGAAACGCAAAACGACGAGTCTGGCGTTGCCAATTCACGCTCGGGTGGGTTATTGATCGAGCGTTCGGTGCGCGGCGGTTGCTACGAATCCCTGGCTCTTGAGCGAAGCAGTCCAAGATGTAACATACTGAGTATGTTCCCTGAATGTGTAACACCATGAGCGTCCGGCATGCTCTCCTCGCCTTGCTCAGCGAAGGTCCCAAATATGGTCTTCAGCTCCGCCAGGAGTTCGAGTCTGGGACCGGGGAGATCTGGCCTCTCAACATCGGTCAGGTGTACACCACGTTGCAGCGCCTCGAGCGTGACGGGCTCATCGAGTCCGATGAGCCGGAGCGGGAGGGTCCACAGAAGGGCTTCCGGATCACCGAGTCAGGCTCGGCAGAGCTGTCCGCGTGGCTCAGCACTCCACCGGACATGACCTCACCGCCTCGCGACGAGCTCGTGATCAAGGTCCTTTCGGCGTTGCGGGTCCCTGGGGTGGACGTGCACGACGTTATCCAGATCCACCGGCGCTACCTGGTCGAGCTGATGCAGCAGTGGACGCGCCTTAAAGAGGATGAGGCCGACTTCGATCTTCAGTTCGCCCTCGTGGTCGACGCCGAACTGTTCCGACTGGACGCCGTGGTGCGCTGGCTCGACATGGCCGACGGCCGATTGAAGCGCGCCGCGCTCGAGCCACCTGCCCGGTCCGCGGTGCCGCGCCTCGCTCGGCGATTGGTGGTGCGCCGATGAGCTTTCTCGAACTCCGACTAGTCTCCAAGTCCTACGGCGAGGGAGCGACAGAGGTCCATGCCCTTTCCGAAATCAACTTGTCAGTCGATCGCGGCTCGCTCGTCGCGGTAATGGGACCCTCCGGTTCGGGAAAATCGACATTGCTCATGATCGCCGGCAGCCTCGAGGAGCCGACGAGCGGTGAGGTGCTGATCGACGGTGCCGCGCTACAGACGATGTCGCGTAACGACAAGGCACGCCTTCGCCGACGCACGATTGGCTACGTCTTTCAGGACTTCAACCTGCTCGCCGGGCTCACCGCGGTGGAGAATGTCTCACTTCCCCTCGAGCTCGACGGCGTTCAGGCAAGAAAGGCCCATGCGGCAGGGATGGCGGCCCTCGAAGAGCTCGGACTCGCCGACCGGGAGACGCACTATCCCGACGAGCTCTCCGGCGGGGAGCGCCAACGCGTGGCCATTGCCCGCGCCGTCGTCGGGGAGCGCCACCTGCTCCTCGCCGACGAGCCGTCGGGCGCGCTCGACTCGACGAACGGCGAAGCGGTGATGCGAATGATCCTCGCGGCCTGCAAGCAAGGTGTCGCGGCGGTCGTGGTGACCCACGACGCGCAGCTCGCCTCGTGGGCCGATCGGGTGGTGTTCCTACGCGACGGTCGCGTTGTCGACCAGACGGTGCCACCGCCAAGCCCGGAGTCGCTCCTCGATCCGAGCCCCCAGCCTTCGAAGCGATGACGAGCGCAATGCTCGAGCGGCCCGTGGAGGCGCGCGCCGCAAACGGCGGCGCACCGGCCCGCCGCGCCGTCATGCGATGGGCATGGCGACTGTTCCGCCGCGAGTGGCGCCAACAACTCCTCGTGCTCGCACTGATCATCGTCGCGGTCGCTGCGCTTTTTGTCGCCGCGGCTGTAGCGACAAACAACCCGACGCCGGCGAACGTGGGCTTCGGCAGCGCAAATGACCTTGCGACGTTCGAGGGTCCGGTTGCTCAACTCGCGACGAAGGTCGCCGCGCTTGAGCATCGCTTCGGTCGCGTCGAAGTGATCGAGAACGAGACGCTCACGATCCCGGGTACGACCGAGACGTATCAATTGCGCGCAGAAAGCTCCCACGGGCCATTCAGTGGTGGTTCGTTGCTGTCGCTTCTGTCCGGTCGCTACCCAAGTTCGGCCAGCGAGGTCGCGTTGACAACAGACGTAGCATCAGCGTTCAACCTGCGCGTCGGATCGAAGTGGACCGAGGCTGGCGTCACCCGCAAGGTGGTCGGAATCGTCGAGGACCCGCTCGACACCCTCGACGAATTCGCGCTCGTCGTGCCCGGCCAAGTTCGTGCACCGAGCGATACCGAGCTGCTCTTTGATGCCCCGGGTGTCTCGCCCTCTTCGATCGGGCCGAACGTCGAAGACCTCTCTCAGGCGTCGTCGAACAATGCGATAAACCCCGTGACGATCATCGCCATGGTCGCAGTGCTCGGGATGGTGCTCATCGCGCTCGTCTCGATCGGCGGGTTCACGGTGCTCGCGCAGCGTCGCCTGCGTTCGCTCGGCTTGCTCGCCGCGAACGGTGCGACGACGAAGCACGTGCGACTCGTCGTACGGACCAACGGCGTCATCGTCGGCGTCGTCGGGACGATCATCGGCGCCGCGATCGGACTCGTGGTGTGGCTAATCGCCCGTCCGACGATCGAGCAGACTGCGCACCATGTGATCGATGTGTTCCAACTTCCCTGGGTCGTGATCGGTCCCGCGATGGGACTAGCCGTCGTCGCGACGTATCTCGCGGCCGGCCGCCCGGCGAGAACCGTCGCCACGGTGCCGGTGCACGAGGCGCTTTCGGGCCGCCCGATGCCGCCGCGGAAAATCCGCCGGTCGGTGGTGCCTGGCGTGGTCTTCTTCGCCATCGCGTTCGTTTTGCTGTCGTTCTCATCCGTTGCGGGCGGCGCTTCGCCGAGGACGCCGTTCCTCGTCTTCGGTCTGATTGCGCTCATTCCTGCGGTGATCCTGCTCGCGCCGTTCTGCCTCGCGCTCGCGGCGCACATCGGACGACTCATGCCGATCGGGCCTCGGCTCGCGCTGCGCGACCTGTATCGCTACCGCGCGCGGTCAGGCTCGGCGATGGCCGCGATCAGTGTCGCGGTGCTCGCAGCGGTCGTCACCGCTTCCGCCGCGTCCCTGCGTTACGGCCAGTACCTCGACTACGCAGGTCCGAACCTCGCGTCGAACGAGGTCGTCGTCTACGCGCCGCTTCCTGGCGGGACGATTGTGAGCGGACCGGGAATACCGAACCATCCGACGCCGAATCCGCCGCCGATGGCGATCCTCGATGCAAAAGTCCACGAGATCGCGACTTCGCTCGGTGCCAGCTCGACGCTCGAGCTCCTGCAGACGAACGCGAGCCTGGAACACGCCGCGTACGGTCGGAGCTGGTCGGGCGCGATCTACGTCGCCACCCCCCAACTGCTGCGCTCCTTTGGGATCAAGGCGTCGACGATCAACCCGGACGCCGACGTCTTGACGTGGCGACCGGGAATATCGGGCTTGTCGAGGATGCAGCTGACATGGGGGGGACCCCAGGGCAGCGGACAGAGCACGAACACCTTCAACGGATCCAGTCAGTACCCCTGTCCTAGGAGCTCGTGCATCTGGAACCCGACGATCCAATATGTCGGCTCGCTCCCTTCGGGGACATCGGCGCCGAACACCGTGATCACGGAGCACGCGATCCGTACGCTCCACCTGCAGACCTCGCTCGCCGGTTGGTTCATCGTCACGAACCATCCCCCAAGCGCCGCGCAGATCCGCAACGCCCGCTTCATCGCTGCAGTGGTCTCCGGGATGAGTATCGAGACGAAGTCGAGCTCGCCCCCGGGCTACGAAGTCATCGATCTCGCGACGGTGTTCGGGATCGTGCTCGCGCTCGCGATCCTCGCGATGAGCATTGGCCTCATCCGGAGCGAGACCGCAGGCGACCTCCGCACGCTCACCGCGACCGGGGCGAGCGGATGGACCCGGCGAACGATCACCGCGGCGACGGCCGGGGCGCTCGGATTCTTCGGGGCGGTACTCGGCACCTTCGCGGCGTACCTGGGACTCGTCGCGTTCGTGCGATCGAACACGCTGAACGGCGGTGAGTCCGCGTTGATCAGCACGGTACCGGTGAACAACTTGCTCGAGATCCTCGTCGCGATGCCGATCGCGGCGGCGGTCGTCGCCTGGCTGCTCGCGGGCCGGGAGCCAGCCGCCCTCACGCGTCACGCGATCGAGTGAGCGATCTAGCCGTGGCTGCGCGGCCACCGCTCCGTCGCGTCCAACTACGACCGATGTGGCCGTCTCTTCCCCGAGACCGACAAGCAGGCCGCGGAGAGGTTGGAGCGGGTGCGACGTTTAGGTCGCGCCCGTCCATGATCGGCACACTGCGGGCGCGTCCCACGTCGTTATTTCCGCGCATTTGGTAGCACTCGCGAGAGCCCGTAGCTCCGAATCGGGCGCAGCCGACCAATCGTCCGGCACGGCCTTTGGCCGAGGATTCTGAATGGGCCCCACTTCCGTCGTTGATCGGCGACACCCCGAGGCGTTCTTGCGGGGTTTCGAGGAGCGCTTGGCTCATCAAAACGCCGGGGCCAACGGGAGACAGCCATCTATCTCACGGCGCCGATGACTCCTCCGCCGAGGCCGGCGATCAGGATTCCGGCCAGGGCAATACGCGCGGCATGCGAACCCGGCTTGGGCACTTTGAACACCCAGATACCAATGCTTGCATTGACGAGGAGGCTTAGCTGGGCAATGGTGAAGCCCACGCCGGTGCCCACTCGGGAGACCAACCCGAGCAGGGCAAGATTGCCGATGCCGAAGAGAACTCCTGCCGTTAGCTGCACAGTGGTGACCCGAAGACTCAGTCTGGATGGTCCGCCAGCACGGAGGGTCAAAGCGCATCCACCAGCGAGGATGCCGAGCGCGAGGGGAAAGTTCGCCACCTGCGTCGACACCCTTGCCCACTCAGCGGGAACGAAATAGCTGCCCCATAGCACTCCTGCTGCAACGGCCCAGAGCAGGCCGCGTTGGTAGGTGTTGGCGTCCCCAGCAATGGGTACTGGCCGACTTGTCGACGCGGCAGGGGATGAGGATAGGCCAACGGCGTCTTGCGATCGCACAATCAGCAGGACACCGACAAAGACGAATACGAGCGCCACGGATACTGCGGCGAAGCGAGCGGAGGTGAAGCTCTTCAATTCGCCAAAGAGCAGCGCGCCCCACACGAACGCTGTGATGATGTTCAGGGGCGTCCAACACCCGGCGGCACGGGCCAGTCCAATTGTCTCGGAGGCCCGAAAGGCCGAATAGTTTCCTACCGTCCACACCATGCCACCAGCCAGCGGTAGCCAGAAATCTCGCCAGCCGAATGTGAGATGACCACCGCTTGCGAGGAGCGCAACCGTTGCGAACGTAAAGTTTCCAACGGTCGCATAGAAAGTCCGCGAGCGCTGCGGCACGCCGTGTGCAACCTGAGCAAGCGGTATCCAGGTGCCCCAGGACACCACCGTGATGAGTGCAAGCAGCGCGGTCACGAGCCCTCATCGTCCTTTCGGTCAGCTGCAGTGACGCCGGAACGTGGCCCACTCATGCGGCGCGGCACAGACTCGATGGTACTGATGGATGGGTTCAGCGCCGGGCCAACCGTGCGAGCGCTGGTAGCTGACCTCCGCGAATTACCGAACGTCACTCCCAAACGTCGTACCTTGGTGGACATGGTGCCGCCCATAGCGAGGGCTTTGCATCATCTGGTGTAACCCACCGCACATCGCGTCGGTGCAGTTACAGTCGATACGCCAAGATCGCAAAGAAGGGAAAGAACGATGCACGTTCTCTACGAGTTCTTCTTTGGACCACAACAGCCGATATGGGTAAGCGATCTATCCAACCTCACGGTGTTTGGATTACTCGCCAGCGTGGTCGGCATTTACAAGAAGTTCAATTGCACCGAAAAGGGGTGCTGGCGAATCGGTCATGAGAAGGTCGAAGGGACAACTTTCCGGACCTGTCGTCATCACACCACACGAGAAGTGCACGAACGTTTGCACTTAGAACATTCCCGGAAGTTTCCACAACAGCATGAATTCCTCAACGCTCCGAAGTCAGGGGCCGCGCCAAAAACCGTCACGAGCTGACAGGCTGCTGGGTGTCCCTGATCGCCGGGCCGGGCGCGAATGCCGAGACGCGAGGGGAGCGGTGCTCCGGTTAGGGCGTCCGCCGGCGCAGCGTAGTAGCTCCCACCGCCAAAGCGGCGACGAGGAAACCCCCGACAACGATCACGTCTACAAGGAACTGGGTAGTGACGGCGGCGTGAGTGATTAGCTGCTGTGTGGCGTCGACGGCATAGGACATCGGCAATGCGTACGAAACCCAATGCAGGATGGTCGGCAGCTCGGAACGCGGCACGATAATCCCGCACAGGAGGAGCTGCGGGAGAATGAAGGCCGGCATGAACTGCACGGCTTGGAACTCGGTAGTGGCGAGCGCGCTCAGGGAAAGGCCCAGAGCCGTGCCCAGCAGCGCGTCAAGCACCGCCACCACTACGACCAGCCACGCGTCGCCGCGCACCGTCATGTCGTAAGGGCCGAAGCACAATCCGGAGACCACGAGGGCCTGGACGATCGCGGCCAACCCGAAGGCGATCGCGTAGCCGAGCACGAAGTCCGCCTTCGCCATGGGCATGGTGAGCAGGCGCTCGAGAGTCCCACCGGTGCGCTCTCGCAAGGTGGCCACCGACGTCACGAGGAACATCACGACGAGCGGAAAGATGCCGAGGAGCTGTGGCCCGAAGGTGTCGAAGTCGTGGTCGCGGCCGTGGAGGATCCAGGCCAACAGCCCCATGAGCACCGCAGGTACGGCCACCAGCAGCGCCAGCGTACGCGGGTCGTGGCGCAGCTGGCGGAGCACCCGCCCGGCCGTCGCGCGCGTCCGGCGCCAGGTCAAAGCCCCTCCTCACCGGCTTTAGGGACGCCGCCGCTGCCGAGCACGTCGCCCTCGATCAGCGCCACGAACGCGGACTCGAAGTCCTCGCTGGCCGTGCTCGACAGCAGACCCGCTGGGTTGGTGTCGGCCAGGATCCGCCCGTCGCGCATGAGTAGCAACCGCTCGCAGCGCTCGGCCTCGTCCATGACGTGGCTGGAGACAAGCAGGGTGGTCCCGGCCGCCGCGAGCCGGCGGAAGAGCGACCACAGGCTCCGGCGAAGCAGCGGATCGAGGCCGACCGTCGGTTCGTCGAGCACGAGAATGCTCGGCGAGCCCAAGAGCGCGGTGGCCAGCGACACGCGCGCCCGTTCGCCACCCGACAGCCTTCCCACCATGGAAGCGGCATGGTCGCAGAGGTCGACATCTGCCAGCACGAGTTCGACGGCCTCAAAAGACTCGCCGAGGACGGTGGCGAAGTAGGACAGGTTCTCCCGTACGGTGAGGTCCCCGTAGACCGACGGTACCTGGGTGACATATCCCACCCGGTCGCGCAGGCGCGGCGACCCCGCCGGCTCGCCGAGCAACGTGACGGTCCCCGAGCTCACCACCTGCGTACCCACCAGGGATCGCATGAGCGTCGTTTTGCCGCACCCGCTCGGCCCCAGCAATCCGACGAGCGTCCCCGTTTCGAGCTCGAAACTCACGTCGTCGACCGCGTGTGTGCATCCGCGCACGACCGTCAAGTGCTCAACGCGGGCCGCGGGGGCCGCCGACACCGGAGCCTGGGTCGTCATGAGATCATCCTCGCGGATTGCCGAGCTGGCCGCGGCAGTGTCGAATCCCAAAGTCATCCGCTGCTTGCGACCGCTGCTGATCAGTCCACGGAGCTGTCTGGACACCTTTGTCCCAACGCGCCAGTCTTTCGGCGCAAGTGAGGCGCAAGGCAGTCACGTCGATGCGATGTGCTCCTCGGGCGTACTCGTTGACCTCGGACACGGCTCTCATCTTCTTCACAGCAGAGGGGTCAACACTCAGCCACACCTCATGTACGAGTTTTCTTTGCGCCGCGAGATCGCCAGATAATCTGCGTTGCGCAATATCGCGAGTGTCACATGACGCGCTGCAATAACGATGTGCGAACAGTCCGCAATGTGGCTATTGGTGACACGCGCGATTACGTATTGTGAGCACCGAGAATCATGTCTGTCTCAATCAACATCGAGCTCCGAACGACGGCCATTTGTCAGTCGCTCGGTCGCTGAGTCTGGCGCGCCTTTCAGGCGCAAACATGGCTTGGCAGTGGAATATTCAGGACCCTGGACTAGCGGCGATATGACGCGACACGCCAAAATGGCGGAAGGAGTGTCGGCGCTATGTATGTCAAGAGGGGGTATCGGTGCGCAAAAGACGGCTTCTGTTTCTCGCGGCACTAAGCATTGGTGGTGCGTTCGTTGCTGTCGTGCCCGCGGCAAGCAGTACGGCACATACTGCGACGGCGTCGGCAATGCAATCGGGGTGTGGCAATGCCGTGTCGATCGGATCGACGACGCTCACATTGAACGTCGACAACTATAAGCGAACAGTCATCGTGCACATTCCTTCGGGATACAAGAGCAAGACCAAGGTTCCTCTCGTTCTCAACATGCACGGCAGTGGCGCCACGGCTCTCGACCAAGAACTGTTCACTGGCATGGACGCGACAGCTGACCGCGCAGACTTCATTGTTGCCTACCCGCAAGGGCTAATTCCTGACGGATCCGGATTCGATTGGAACGTTCCCGGGGTTCCATTGATTGGTGGGAAGGCGGTACCGAAGAACGCTGCGAACGACGTGGAGTTTCTGACCGATCTCGTGACGGCACTAGGAAACCGATACTGCATCGACACGAATCGCGTCTATGCAACCGGCTTTTCTGGTGGTGCTCGGATGGCGAGTCAACTCGCTTGCGATGCTTCCAACATTTTTGCTGCCGTCGCACCAGTCAGTGGGTTGCGCCATCCAAGTCCATGCCCGGAAACGCGCGATGTTCCGATCATCTCGTTCCACGGCACAGTTGATCCGGTCGACCCGTACAAAGGACACGGACAGGCGTATTGGGTCTACTCAGTACCTCAAGCCGCGCAGTTCTGGGGATTGCAAGAAGCTTGTAGCAAGAAGCCCTTGACGTCAGATCCTGAAAACGATGTCACATTGACGAAATATCAAGGATGTCGTGGCAACTCCGTTGTCGAGCTTTACAGCATCAACGGTGAAGGACACGAATGGCCCGGTGGGCCGCTTCTTCCCACGGCTATCACGCGGGCATTGGGCCCACAGTCGAACGCGATCAATGCCAACCAGACCATCTGGGCGTTCTTCAAGGCGCACCCATTGGCGTAGTCGCACTGTCCGCCAATTCGTATCGCCGCACTGCGCCCATTTTGAGTGACTTAACGAGATGAGCGGGTCGCCAATGATCGATTGCTGCTGAAGCGAAGGCGCTCTCGAAACCCACCAATCGTTTGGGACACAGGACGCGCGCACCGATTAACGAGAAATTCGAAACGCCTTCCGCGACGAAACGGCGGATCTTCGGCGGGCCGCGCCGCAGAGTAGGGCGCGACGGCGCCATGTCAGGCGGCGTTAGCTTTGGTGCATCCCGAAACCCAAAAGGGGCGTTACTTGGCAAGTCGGACCCGGCGTAAGGTCCCATCGAGACCGAGGAGGAGACGAGCATGACCACAGTGCCCAATCTGATACTCAACAACGGTGTCGAGATTCCGCAGCTGGGGTTCGGCGTCTTCCTCGTGGAACCGGAGGAGACACGGAGAGCTGTGATTACGGCGCTCGAGGTTGGCTACCGCCACATCGACACCGCGCAGATGTACGGCAACGAGAAGGAGGTCGGTCAGGCAATCGCGGAGTTTGGTCTAGATCGATCTGAAGTCTTCGTGACGAGCAAGCTCAACAACAACAAGATTGGTTTTGACGCCGCGCTGACAGCCGTCGACGGAAGCTTGGACGCTCTAGGCATTGAGCAAATCGACCTGTTCCTCATCCATTGGCCCCTCGCGACAGTTCGTGACTTCGTAGAGACGTGGAAGGCGTTCGAACGGATCTACGCCGACGGCCGGGCTCGTGCCATCGGGGTGTCCAACTTCCAAGTTGCCCACCTCGAGCGTCTGTTGGGAGAGACTGACATCGTTCCGGCGGTGAACCAGATCGAGGCCCATCCCTACCTGACACAAGAAGGCTTGCTCGCTTTCAACGCTGAGCACGGAATCGCCACTGAAGCGTGGTCTCCGCTCGGTCGAGGCGCGGTCCTCGAGGACCCCGTGATCGTCAAGATTGCCAAGGAACACAACAAATCTCCGGCTCAGGCCGTGCTGCGCTGGCATGTCCAACACGGGAACATCATTTTTCCGAAGTCCGTGACTCCCGCTCGGGTCCGCGAGAACTTCGAGATCTTCGACTTCGAGCTCTCCACAGATGAGATGGACCAGGTCTCTGGCCTCAACCGCGACCAGCGCATCGGACCTGACCCCGACACCTTCGCGATGATTCCCGGGTAGCGACGGCCCACAAGCGCACAGGCGACTCCGCACTGGAAGCTCGTATTAGTAACTGGGCTGGGCGGACGCATCGATACCGAAGCTGAGCACGGAATACCCCATCGATGCGAAATGCAAAACCCCCAAAATGACGGGCGTGTGCGGTTTGTCACCGACCCGGCGTGTCGCGACGCTGGATTGGCCTGCGCGATATGGGACGCGCTCCGTATTCCAGGTCCATCGGTTGTCGAAATGGGTGTGCTTACTTTCAGGCGATCTCAGATGTAACCCTTCAGCGTCGTTCTGACCCAGATCGCACTGGCTCGAGGTGGAGGACGCCGAGGGTCTCGGGATCCGCGAGAAGCTCGATGCCAACGACCCGGCTGCGGCGCACGGTGAAGTCGAACACCGCCATGGGGCGACCGCCGACCGATACAACGGCCCCGGCCAGTCCGTCGACAAGGGTGAGCCTGGCTGCTTTGGCTCCGCTGGAAAAGACCCGGACGACGGCGTCGACGCCGCGCACTTCCTCGCTCAGGTCCGGCGCCCCCACATTTGCTCGCGCCGCGGCCATGTCGACCGCCACGGCGTCGGCCCGCAGGACCACGTCGGGGTCGAGCAGGCGAAGCAGTGCAGTGAAATCCCCGCCGCGCGCGGCGGCGAGGAACGCGGCGACCACCTCACGCTGAGCGGTGGCAGACGCATCGGGCAACACAGGGCCCGCCTGCACCCTCCGACGGGCGCGGCTTGCGAGTTGGCGGGTGGCGACTGGTGTCCGGCCCACGATCGGGGCGATCTCCTCGAAGGAAACCGCGAACATGTCGTGCAGCACGAAGGCGAGCCGCTCGGCCGGCGCCAGGGTGTCCAACACCACTAACAACGCCAGGCCGACCGAGTCAGCGAGCAACACCTCCTCCTCTGGGGAAGTCCCTGCCGCTGGATCCGGGGCTATGTCGGGCAGCACCTCCGGCCTCGAGGTCCGGGTCCGCAACATGTCGAGGCAGATTCGAGCTACGACCGTGGTCAGCCAGCCGCCGAGATTCTCGACGGCGTCCGCGTCAGTACGGCTGAGCCGGAACCACGCCTCTTGAACGGCGTCGTCGGCTTCATGGCCTGAGCCGAGCATTCGGAGCGCGACTGCCCAAAGGTGCTCGCGGTGGGATTCAAAGCGCTCGGCAAGAAGGTCTCGGTCGCTCACGGTCACATCCTTACGTTCTCCGTCGTCATACACATGACGAAACACCGCCGGTCGACGTGACCTACGACTTAGGGAGGGACCATGGCTGATGCTTCCATCAAGGGGATAAAGACCGTCCTTTACCCCGTGTCCGACCTTGAAGAGGCCAAGACGCTGTACGCTGCTCTGCTCGGTGCCCAACCCGAGACCGACGAGTCCTACTACGTCGGCTTCGAGGTCGCCGGTCAGCACATCGGGCTCCTACCAGGCGGGGGACCCCAGCGCGCCACCGCACCGGTCGCCTTCTGGCACGTCGCGGACATCGAAGCGAAGCTGGCCGAAGTGACGGCCGCCGGTGCGACGGTGACGGAACCGGCGCACGACGTCGGTGGCGGTCGCCTCGTGGCCAGCTTCACCGACTTCGACGGCAATGTACTCGGGTTGATCCAGGACCGCTGAGTACGTCAGGGCGCTCTCAAAGCCTGTCCAGGAGAACACACGTGAGCGATGGAGGAGATCAATGAAGACCATGACGTGCAAGCAATTGGGTGGACCGTGTGATATCCGCCATCGTGGCAACAGCGCCGATGAGGTGATCAAGGCACAAGATCGTCATTTGCGGGACATGGTCGCGGGCGGTGACAACACGCACGAGGGTGCCTTAAAAGAGATGAAGGGCAGATGGAAGCATCCCATTTCAGGAATGGGATGGTATAAGCAGGCCAAGCGTGAGTTTGCTGCACTTCCTGAGGACTGAGCCCCAATTACGAGGGCGCACACGTAAACGATCCGCGCAAGCGCCGACTGAGTTGTGGACCGGGGAACCGCGTGTCAGCGAGTAGCACTACCGGCGCTGTAGGGAAGCCACGACTGGTATCGGCACACACAGGAGGGTCAGTGAAAGTGACCTCAGTGCGTCGCGATGTTCAAAGGCAAGCCAGCAAGGGCGGGTGCGGTGCCTGCGACGAAGATTCTCACTGTGGACATCTTGAAGACCGGGATTTGAGCGGCGACAAGCCAGACACCGGCGAACAAGATCAATAGGAATCCGACCTCGGCGAGGGTTATTCCCTCTTGATCGCTGAATGCAAACACGAGACCCATCGTTTACAGACGGTCGCGAAACAGAACTCGTGCACCGATCCTCAATCGGTTTCTCAATCCGTTCGAGATGCTTGGCGCAACATATCGACGGCGATGCGCTCGATTGCCGATGCTCGCTCAACAGGGCCGAGTCGGAGCGGCTCGTGCCTTGCCCGAGCGCCTCGATGACGATGCGCTCGTGATCTGCGGGTGGTTCGATCTCGTTGCCGTCGCGAGCTGAGGAGCGTGCGCGGGAGCACTGGGCCAGATCCGCGTGCCCGAACAGCTGGCTCCGAGCGGCGCCTCTGAGACACTTGTCCAGGCACTGATGACCGATCTGTACGGATTCGTGACGGTCGCGGGATCATCGAAACGTCTAGCTGCATTCGGGCGCGCGTTGACGAATGCGAGCGTTGTGATGCTCGTCTGCCCGAACGCCGCTCCTCATCGGTCAACTCCCATTCCGATCGCATTGTGCGTCGGGAGCTTGCCTGGGCTGTGCACCTCATCGGCGAAGGACTCCCGAAGAGAGCAGAGAGATCAATTCATCTGGGCGGTCGTCGTCTGCGTCGAGCGCCGTACTCGCTTCGCGCCGAGATCGGCGGCTATGTGTCACGTGCTAGCAATGGGCCGAAACTTTTCGACCTCGAGTGGCTCGCCTTTGGCACGAGCACAATCAGACCGGGCGTGATCCCTAAGACGAGGCCTTTCGCTTGCGCCGTGACAACGAGCGGCGTGGCCCGCGAACCTCGACCGAGCCCCAACGGACCTGGCCATTCAAGACGAAATGGGGCCGCCCCGCGGCAGGTGCGCCCCGCCTGTGGTCCTCGACGCTCCCGAGCTGCGCCTCTACTCCGTCCAACGATGCACTCGCCCCTTCCGGCAGGCGTATTTCCACCGAACCGCCATTGACGTCGAGCTCGATCTCGACCACCGCGTGGTCGATCCTGGCCTCCGTGAAATCGAGCTTGACCGAGCCCATCCGCCACCGGAGCACCAACTTGCGAGGGACCTTCCAGTCGCCCTTGCGCTCGACCGAGCTCATGCTGCCTTTGAGCTCGACGATGTCATCGGTACCCTGTCCCGCGGCAGGGCCGGCCGGGAGGTCTGAAGTCACGGCATCGAGCTCACCGCGAGTGCGGGCGACGAGAGCGTGCGAGGTCCTCTCGTCAAATTCTTCGATATCGATCATGCCTTCTGAAACGGCCTCTTTCAGCCGGCTAACGACGTGGTCCCGCTCCCGATCCGAGACACGAACCGACCGGGGATCCACATCATCTTTTGCCATGGGTCCCTCCATCCGGCTGAACGTTACCCGGTGGGGCATCGTCGGCCTTTCGCGCAATGCCGAATTGCCCGAGCGAACGGTGCACTGAGCGCTGAGCTGAGCTGGTGGAGGCCAAGCAGGAGCCGACTGGCAAACGACGTCGGTGTCTCGAACATCACATCTGCCCGGGCCACGGCTCTGCTCTCAGCTGGTTCGACGGGCGCGCGACGGATGGGGTGCTGACCACTGACGCAGCGATAGGGGAAATCTGTCGGGCTGCAGCGAGGTGAACGAGGCGGTTTACCTCAAGTCTGGTTGATTGCTTGGTCTTCAGTAAGTGCAGTGAACTTGCGCTTAGTGGTTACGTTTCGTGATGTCGTCTGCGACCCTGATGATCGTTGCGAGACCGTCTCTGACGAGTACATCTTGGTGTGAGTCAAATCCCGCAATTATCGAAGAGATTGCACTTGCATAAGGCTCTGATATCTCGAGAAAATACCCATTCTCGGAAAGCCAGGTCCAACCCAAACTGGCCTGAGCCATGTCGTTGTAGAACTTCTCGTAATCGTCTCCAGCGAGTTTGTTGCCTTCCAGACGACCGGCGATGCTCGCTGTCAAGTCCATCAATTCCCCAAAACGGGCGTCAATGGCTGGATCAATGGGTTTTGTGGGTTGAGCCTGACGACGAAGACGTCTGATCATCTACTTGCTTTCTTGGCCAACTCGGTAGCTCCGAGCGCTACGAACACTTGCGCAAATTGCAATCGAGGACTTTGACCCGGCGATCAGTGACGTCGTTCCCATCGACCGAATGCCGCTCAACGTGAAATGCTTGCCGCGCCCGAGGCAACGTCTGTTCCGAGCAAGGCGAGAACCCAGAGCCGCCTTCGGACGAGCCATTCGATTGGGTCGCGGCGCTCTTGCACTTGGTCGTCTTGTTTCTACCGAGTGCCAGGGCTCATGTGAACTGCCTTCCTGTTGCGCCGATGATCTCATATGTCGCCGCTCCTGAGGAGACAGTTTTTCCTCGATGCCCTGTTGACGACCGACGCAATGTGAATGTCGAGGTCTTTGGGCCGAAGTGGCTCAGTAAGTGCAAGCGATGTGTCCGCCGCACGCGGGTGCGGCTGCGTACGTAATGCTGCCGTGGAACGGTCGGCGATGAGATCAGCGTCGCGTTCGCCATTTCACGATCGGCACTCGGGCAAGACTATGACCGTGATCTCGATGCGAGTGCTGAATCCAGACGATTGGCCGTTGTGGCGTGCGATGCGCTTGGCGGCCTTGTCGGAGGCTCCCTACGCCTTCGTGTCCACGCTAGAGGAATGGACGGGAGATGGAGACACCGAAAAACGTTGGCGCGACCGGCTCGTAAGCGTCCCTTTCAACCTCATCGCCGAGCTTGACGGTCAGCCCGTCGGAATGGCGAGCGGCTCTTCTCCGGCGAACGAGGAGATCGAACTCATCTCCATGTGGGTCGACCCAAGCGCAAGAGGTCATGCCGTCGGTGACGCTCTCGTCGAAGCGATCATCGCTTGGGCCGTTGAGCAGCAAGTGGCGCGCGTCACGCTGTACGTGCGGAAGGAGAACATCCGTGCCGTCGCGCTCTACGCGAGAAACGGTTTCGCTGACGTCGGTTCGGTGAGCCGCCCAAGCGACCCCTTCCCAGAACGGAAGATGACGCGCGAGCTTCGCTGATTCCGCGAGAACGCGTATTTGCTTCGCAACCGCGGCGAGGCCTTAACCGGTCATTCACCAACCAAGTCGCGACCCCGGAACGCGGCCCCACCTAACATCGCGGCAGCTGCGGCGATGGCGATCATGACGCCGTCGACCGCCCAATTCGGGGCGGACGCGGGCGCTGCGGTCATCTGGTGGAACAACGACGTGTCGAGCAGCCAGTGATTGTTGTCGGAAAACCCGCCGATGAGTTCGACGAGGACTGACCAAACGAGCACTCCGTAGGTCGCGATCGGCGTGGCCCGGGGCCATGCCCCAATGGCAAGTGCCCCGACGCCGAGCACGAACAACGCCGGAGGTGCGATGTTGAGCCCGGCGTCGATCACTCTCGAAAAGCTCAGCCCCGCGTGCCCGCTCGCCGTGCCGAGCCAGGCGAAGGCTCCGACACCCAAAGCTGTGATGACGAGGACCGCGCCAGCCTCGAAGATGCGGCCCCCGAGCCATGACCAACGCGATAACGGCCGCACGAGGAGGTGGTCGAGGCGTCCTTCGGCCTCCTCTGCGCGCGTGGCCGTCACCTGTCCGGCGGCTAAGAAAGCCAACATGATGGCCATGATGAGAAAGGCAATGCCGAGATACGCGTCGGCGCCGGCTCCGTGCGCGCCGAGATGGTTGAGCACCCGGTTGATGCTGTTGTTGCCCGACAGCGCCGCACCAGCCGGTTTCGCAATGAAACCGAAGATGAGTGCCGTGACGGCGAAGCCCGCTCCCCAGGCGGCGACCGTCGGGCGCATGAGCCGCGCGCAAAGTCCCGCGGCTCCGTTGAGCAACCGGGGGTGCAACTGTGCGCTCGATCGATCAGGGAAGACGGAGTCGCCAAGGTCGCGCTTTCCCGCTACGTACACGGTTGCAATGCAGAGCGCGACGACGAGCGCCGCCGTGGGCAAGAGCGGGAGCCAGTTGGTACCAGTGAGCGGTTGGGTCAGTTCCACCCATCCGAGCGGCGTCGCCCATCGGAGCGATTCGAGGCCGACGCCGGAATCGGCCACCATGCGCAGCGCGTAGCAAACACCGAACGCGTAACCGGCGTACGCGGCCGCCTGTCTGCGCGTGGCCGCGAGTTGGCTGGTGAACGCCCCGACGCCTAAGAACACAGCGGCACTGCACACGAGCGCGAGTGCGAAGAACACCGCCTCACCGAGCGCGAAGTGAACCTTCGAGGATCGCCCGGCTGCCACGGTGATGACGGCGGTCACCACGAATAGTGCGGCGAATCCAGCGCCGAGTCCGGCGAGCGCTTGGCCGACGGCGCCCTTCCGTGTGGTCGGACCGGCAAGGAGAAGTTCCCATCGCCCGGCGTCCTCTTCGCCACGCAGGAGTCGCGTTCC
>Ga0181521_10001573_pt1 | contig 28059 bp, 27 predicted proteins | sample PEATcosm2014_Bin_32_FD_119764 | JGI IMG/M metagenome (GOLD analysis project Ga0181521, IMG submission 119764) | Peatland microbial communities from MTU Mesocosm Facility, Houghton, MI, USA - PEATcosm2014_Bin02_60_metaG | ecosystem: Environmental > Terrestrial > Soil > Wetlands > Peat | place...
TCAAGCCCTTCGAAGCCTTTCAGCAGTACAAGAATCACCCGGAGATCAAGGCGCTCTTGCAAGGCGGCGAGATCATCGCCGGGGGTGCACGCACCGTGATCGAAGGGGGCTACCAGTCCATGCCGACGCTGGAAATGCCTGGGGCGATGTTGGTGGGCGATGCCGGCGGCACGCTCAATACGCCGAAGATCAAAGGGATTCATCAGGCGATCCGCTCGGGCATGACCGCCGCCGCACACTATGTCGAGAGCGGTTCGAGCCTGGGTTTCGACGCGCGCTGGCGCGCATCGGCCGGTGGCCGGGAACTGTACGCAGTGCGCAATATCCGGCCCGGGTTCATCCGCGGCCTGTGGTTCGGTCTCGCCAATGCGGCGTTTGAAACCTATGTAACCAGGGGCAAGTCACCTTGGACTCTCGCCAATCACGCCGATGACAAGGCATTGAAGCACCTCGACTATGCCTCGCCCGACCGCGCCTGGGGCGATCGGGAACTGCCGCCGCGCGATCGATTGGCGTTCGTGTTCTTTGCCTCCACCACGCATGATGAGAATCAACCCGTGCATCTGCGCGTTGCCGACACCACCCTGTGCGCCACACGCTGCGCCACGGAGTTCGGCAACCCGTGCACCAATTTTTGTCCCGCGAATGTCTATGAAATGATCCCGGACGGCAGCGGTGGCAGCAAGCTGCAAATCAATTCGTCCAACTGCGTGCATTGCAAGGCCTGCGACATCAAGGAGCCGTATACGGATCAAATCACGTGGGTCACCCCCGAGGGCGGATCCGGTCCCAATTACCAGAGCCTGTAGCTCAAGAGCCCGCGCAAGTAGCACAACGTTCGTGACCAGCGAACCCAAGACCGTGAGCGCGCGCCTGAAGGCAGAGGTAGTTGCGCACCGCATGGAATTCGACGCGGCCCAGCAAGACGCAGCCGCTCGCTTGGACGCATTGGGCGAAGTTTTACGGCGCCGGCCGCGAACGGTGCTTCAAACCATGCGCTCGCGCGTGCCGTGGCTGTCGTCGGGCACGGCAGAAACCGTCCCGCGCGGCCTATATCTTTGGGGCGGCGTGGGCCGCGGCAAGACGCTGCTCATGGATTTGTTCTTCGCATCGCTGCATTTCCGGCGAGCGGAACGGTGCCACTACTACCGGTTCATGCGCCGCGTGCATGCCGAACTTGGCAGCATCAGGAACCGCACGCAGCCGTTGGAATTGGTCGCCCAATCCATTGCGAAGAAGGCGCGTATCCTATGCCTGGATGAATTCTTCGTCGCGGACATCGCCGATGCGATGATTCTTGCCGGGCTCTTCGAGGGGCTATTCCGCCGCGGCGTGACACTCATCGCGACCTCCAATTTTGCGCCACAGGATTTGTACAAGGACGGGCTGCAGCGCCAGCGTTTTCTGCCCGCCATCGAGCTCATACGATCTCGTGTCGAGGTCCTGCACTTGGACAGCGGCATCGACTATCGGCTGCGCCGGCTCGAACAGGCGCCGACGTACTTTGACGCCAAACTGCCGGACACCCCGTCGGCACTCGCACAGCGCTTCGCCGCGCTTGCCGGCGGCTCCGCCGCGGGACCCACGACGTTGTCGATCGAAGGTCGCGCGCTGCACGCCCTCGCTGCGGGGCCGGGCATGGCCTGGTTCGAATTCAGCGAGCTGTGCGACGGTCCGCGCAGCCAGAACGACTACATCGAACTCGCGCGCCTGTATGGCACCCTCTTCATCGCAAACATCCCCGAATTCACGCCTCAGCACGAAGACGCGGCACGTCGCTTCATCATGTTGATCGATGAACTCTACGATCGCGGCGTCAAGATCGTGGTTTCGGCCGCAGCGGCACCCGCTGCGCTGTATCAAGGGGGGCGCTTGAATTTCGAATTCCAGCGTGCCGCGAGCCGGCTCGTCGAGATGCAAGCTAAAAGCTATCTCGCGGGTCCGCACCGTGGCTGAAGCGCCGCTCCGCAAGCCCTGGCATAATTCGCGGATGTCGACGGTTGCCGAATTCAAAATAGAATACAAGCAGATACTCAATTCCCGGGGTGACGTCGTGGCGCCGCTGCCGGCGTTCACCGCGGATGCGGGCGAAGTCCTGCGCATGTATCAGGCGATGACGCGAGTGCGGGTATTCGATGCCAAAGCCGTCAATTTGCAGCGCACCGGACAGATCGGCACCTATCCGTCGTCGCTCGGCCACGAAGCCACCCATGTGGGCGTCGGCGCGGCCATGCGGCCAGAGGACGTGCTGGCCCCGGTATACCGCGAATTCGGCACGCAACTGTGGCGCGGAGTGACCATGGCGGAGATCTTGCTGTACTGGGGCGGCGATGAGCGCGGCAATGATTTTGCCCGCCCTGCACACGATTTTGCTTGGTGCGTGCCGATCGCCACCCAGACTTTGCATGCGGCGGGCGCCGCGATGGCGTTCAAGCTGCGCAAGGAGCCGCGCTGCGCCCTCGCCTACATTGGCGACGGCGGCACATCCGAAGGCGCTTTCTACGAAGCACTCAATCTGGCCGGCGCGCGTGCACTGCCCGTCGTGTTCGTGATCGTGAACAATGGTTGGGCGATTTCCGTCCCGGTCGCCGCGCAAACGGCGACGCGGACCCTGGCGCAAAAGGCCGTGGCCGCAGGAATTCCCGGGGTGCAGGTGGACGGCAACGACGTGTTCGCCGTCCGTGAAGTGGTGGGCGAGGCGTTGGCAACGGCGCGGCGCGGTGGCGGTCCGTGCTTGATCGAGGCCCTCACCTATCGCTTGAGCGATCACACCACTGCCGATGATGCCAGCCGCTACCGGGGCGCCCAAGAAGTCAAGGAGGCATGGGCGCTGGAACCATTGATTCGCATTCGCGAGTATCTTTTCAAGACCGGCGCCTGGACTGAGGCGCAGGAGCATGCCCTGCTTCAGGACTGCACGCGCCAAGTGGATGCCGCGGTAATCGAATATTTGAGTACCGCCAAGCAGTCGACCGACGCCATGTTCGACACGCTGTTCGCCGAATTACCGCAGCATCTGCGCGAGCAGCGTGCCACCGCACGCAAATACGGCGCGAAACCCAGCGGTCATTGAATTGGCAAAAATAACCATGGTCGAGGCCATCGCAATGGCGCATGGCTGGGAAATGCAGCATGACGACCGTGTCGTCGTGATCGGTCAGGACGTCGGCGCCAACGGCGGCGTATTCCGGGCGACCGCCGGGTTGCAAGCGCAGTTCGGCAAGGATCGGGTACAAGACACGCCCTTGGCCGAAGCAACGATCGCCGGGATGTCGGTGGGGATGGCGACGCACGGCCTGAAGCCGGTCGCCGAGATCCAATTCATGGGGTTCATGTATCCGGCGCTCGATCAGATCGTGAATCACATGTCGCGCATGCGCTACCGCACGCGCGGACGCCTGACTTGCCCCGTGGTCATTCGTACGCCGCACGGCGGCGGGATCCACGCGCCCGAACACCATTCGGAAAGCACCGAAACCATGCTCTGTCACATTCCGGGAATTCGCGTCGTGTGCCCTTCGTCGCCGGCGCGCGCCTACGGCTTGCTGCTCGCCGCGATTCGGGATCCCGACCCGGTGATCTTTTTGGAACCGGTGCGGCTGTACCGGGCGATGCGCCAGGAGGTGAGCGATGACGGGCAGGCGCTGCCGCTCGATCACTGTTTCATTTTGCGCGAGGGCAGCGATGTCACCATCGTGACCTGGGGCGCCATGACCATCGAAACGCTGCGCGCCCACGGTGAGCTCGAGAGCCAGGACATCAGCGCCGAAGTCATCGATCTTGCGACCTTGAGCCCGATCGACAGCGAAACCATCCTCGCGTCGGTGGCCAAAACGGGCCGGCTGGTGATCGTGCACGAAGCGGCCCGCAATGTGGGCGTCGGCGCGGAGATTGCGGCGATCGTGGCCGAGCATGGTCTTTACGATTTGCACGCGCCTATTCAGCGAGTCACCGGCTTCGACACCGTCATGCCGCTGTTCAGGCTCGAGCACGATTACATTCCGAGCGTGCAACGCATCGTGGATGCCGTGCAACTCACCTTGGCCGACTAGAGACTGGTATGAGCACATTCAAGCTTCCGGATTTGGGCGAGGGCTTGGCCGAGGCGGAAATCCTCGAATGGCACGTCAAGCCGGGCGACCACGTGCTCGTGGACCAGCCGATGGTATCGGTGGAAACCGCCAAAGCGGTGGTCGAGGTGCCGGTGCCCTACAGCGGCACCGTGACCGCGCTGCACGGCGCCGTCGGCGACATCGTGGAGACCGGCGCGCCGCTCATCGACTTCGATTCCGGCACCGTGGTCGGCAGCATGCCGAGCACGAGCGAGGAAGAACTCGTCGAGTCGGTTACGCTTGGACGCCCCCGCGGTAACGGCGCCGCGCGCCACCGCGCGGTTCCGATGGCGCGTGCGCTCGCGCGGCGCTTTGCGGTCAATCTCGAGAGCATTGCAGGCAGCGGGCCTGGCGGACTGATCAAATTGGATGATGTTCTGCTCTACGTGCAAACCACGGCCACACCGGGGCTTTCGCGACTCGAGGCAGAGCAACCCCCGTCGCTCGGACCCGGCCTGACGGTTCCTGCCGGAGCGACCGCAGAACCGCTGCGCGGTGCACGCCGCGCCATGGCCCACAGCATGTCGCTGGCGCGCGATCAGATCCCCCTGAGCACGGTCTGCGACGACGCCGATATCCATGCCTGGTCGCAGCGCGGCAATTACATGCTGCGGCTGATGCGGGCCATGATCGGTGCCTGCCGCGTCGAACCGGCCTTGAATGCCTGGTACGATGCGGCCAGCAACTCGCGCATTCTGCTCAAGCACATCGACCTCGCGGTTGCCGTCGATACGCCGGGAGGCCTGATCGTGCCGGTGGTGCGCAATATCCAAGCTAAGTCGCCCGAGGAGTTGCGGGCGGCCGTCGCTGCGCAAAAGACCGCGGCGCACCAACGCAGCCTCACGCCGGAAGACCTGCGCGATTTCACCTTGATGCTGTCGAACTTCGGGACGCTCGCCGGGCGTTATGGTATTCCGCGGGTGGTGCCTCCCGCGGTCGCGATTCTGGGTGCGGGCAAGGTGCGTCAGGATGCGGTGGTAGTGGCCGGTGCCGTCGTGGCGCACCGGTGCATGCCGCTGTCATTGAGCTTCGATCACCGCTGCATCACCGGTGGCGAGGCGTGCAGATTTCTGGCCGCCGTCATCGGCGATCTCGAAAATCCGGACTAACGTTCAGGATACGACAATGCACCAAGCGAGCAACGAGCAGTACCGCAAGATCGTCTCAGCCATCGTGGCGGCAGCGGCCCGCGTGCCGAAGTCCACGCGCGGCACCACGGATCCCAAACGCTTTTTGCAATCGTACTACGCCAACGTCGACGCCGAGGATATCGCCACTCGCGATCCCGCCGCGCTTGCCGCGGCCGCCTTGTCGCATTTGGCATTCGCGCGACGGCGCCGCGGCCGAGCCTTGGTCCGCGTATTCAATCCCACGCTGCCCGAGCACGGCTACACCTCGCCGCACACCGTCATCGAGATGGTGAACGATGACATGCCGTTTCTGGTGGATTCGATCGGCCTCGCGCTGACGCGGCACTCGCTCACGCTGCACTTCATGGCGCATCCGATCTTCGGCGTCGCGCGCGACAGCGCCGGGGTCCTGCGCTCCGTCGAGCAGCGCGGCGCCGCCGACCGGCATCGACGGCTTGAGTCATTCCAACACGTCGAAGTGGATCGAATGGTCGATCCGGCGATACTCCAATCCCTGTGTGCGGAGATCGAGCGCAGCATGCGCGACGTGCGCGTCGCCTGTGCCGATTGGGTCAAAATGCTGAGCGCCGCTCGGCAGACGGCGGATGACTTGAATTCGTTGCACACGCGTTTCGATCCGCGCGACGTCAGTGAATCGCAGGCTCTGCTCGCGTGGATGGAAAAGCAATTCATTTTCTTGGGCTTCAGGGAATACCGCCTGCGCAGCCGCAAGGGTGACGACGCCTTGGAACCCATGGAGGCCAGCGGCCTGGGGATTTTGCGCCCGGGTCACAAGCGCCAGAAGAGCACCAGCCGTACGCTGCCCGCCGATATCCGCCGCCAAAGCCGCTCTCGCGACTTGGCCCTGGTGACCAAGGCAAATCTTCAATCCACGGTGCATCGGGCGGGATATCTCGACTATATCGGAGTCAAGCAATTCGATCCTAACGGACGTCTGATCGGCGAGCGGCGGTTCTTGGGTCTGTGGACTTCGGCCGCCTACAACACCAACCCTCGCGAGATTCCCTTGGTGCGCCACAAGGTCGCCCAGGTGGTACTGCACTTCGCGCTCGCGCCCGATAGCCATGACGGCAAGGCGCTGCAACACATTTTGGATTCCTTTCCGCGAGACGAGCTGTTCCAGGCGAGCGTGGCCGACCTCAATCGCATCGTCACGGGAATCCTCGGTTTGCAGGAGCGGCCGCGCGTCCGACTTTTGCTGCGGCGCGACCCATTTAGCCGCTTCTACTCCTGCCTCATTTTCGTGCCGCGCGAGAAATACAACACCCAGGTGCGCCAACGCATCGAACGCGTCATCGGTGAAGCCTTCTCCGCATTCAGGGTGGAATCGCAGGTGCAGATCGCCGAGTCGAACCTCGCCCGGATCCACATCGTCGCCCGCACGCTGCCGACTGAGGCGGCGCGCATCGATACCGGCGCATTGGAACGGCGCGTCGAGATCGCCGCCCGCTCATGGGCCGATACATTCAAGACCGCGCTATTGGCGCGCTTCGACGAAGCCTATGCGCTGCGGCTGTTTGCGACCTATGCGCAGGCTTTTCCCGCCGCCTACACCGAGGATTTTCAGGGCGATGCCGCCGCGCTGGACGTGACATTCCTCGAGGCGGCCGAAAAGGACACGCAGCGCCTGTATCTGGATATCTACCGACCCGAGCCGGACCGCAAAGACAGATTTTTCCTGAAGATCTTCCGCATCCAGGATGCCATACCGATTTCGGACCTGCTGCCGATGCTCGAGAACATGGGGCTGAAGGTGATCGCCGAACGACCGTACGGGTTGGAGTTCTCGGACGCACGCCGCGCCTGGATTCAAGACCTTGAACTCGTCATTCAAGGTTCGGCGGTGGCCAAATTCGAAGCGCTGGAAGGTGAAATCAAGAGCTCGTTCACGGCCGTTTGGACCGGCCACATGGACAACGACAACTTCAACCGGCTGACTCTCGCGGCAGGCGTGCCGTGGCGCCTCGTGACGGTGCTGCGCGCCTATTGCCGCTACTTGCTGCAAACGGGTCTGCCGTTCAGTCAGGGGTATATCGCGCAGGTGCTGGTGAACAATGCGAGTATCGCGCGCAGCCTCGCCGATCTGTTCGTTGCGCGCTTCGACCCCGACCTTTCCGAGGCGGCGCGGCGCGGCGCGCTTGCCCGACTCGAGCAGCAAATCCGCTCGGGGCTGGAGGAGGTCACGGGCTCCGACGAGGACCGTATCCTGCGCGCTCTGTGGAATGCGCTGTCGGCGACCGTGCGCACCAATGCGTACCAAGGAACGAACGCCGGGCATTTCAAGGGCTATCTGTCCTTCAAGATCGAAAGCCAAAAGATGCGCGAGCTGCCGCTGCCGAAGCCGATGTTCGAGGTCTTCGTATTTTCGCCCCGCATGGAAGGCGTGCATCTGCGGATGGGTTTCGTGGCGCGCGGGGGCATCCGCTGGTCCGACCGGCGCGAGGATTTCCGCACCGAGGTGCTCGGACTGATGAAGGCGCAGCAGGTCAAAAATTCCGTGATCGTGCCCGTCGGCGCCAAGGGCGGATTCGTCGTCAGACGCAAGCTGGCCGGCGACCGCGAGGCGCAGCAAGCGGAGGTGATCGCATGCTACCAAACGCTGATCAGAGGCTTGTTGGATATCACCGATAATATCGTCGAGGAGAAAATCGTGCCTCCCGTCCGCGTCGTGCGCCATGACGGCGACGACGCGTATCTCGTCGTGGCGGCCGACAAGGGCACCGCGACTTTTTCCGACATCGCCAATGCGATCTCCGAGGAATACGGCTTCTGGCTGGGTGATGCATTCGCGTCCGGCGGCTCGGCCGGGTACGACCACAAGAAAATGGCCATTACGGCGCGCGGCGCCTGGGAATGCGTGAAGCGCCATTTTCGCGAAATCGGAGTGGACATCCAGAATCAGGATTTCTCCGTGGCGGGCATCGGCGATATGGCCGGCGACGTATTCGGCAACGGCATGCTGCAGTCGCCGCACATTCGGCTGATCGCGGCCTTCAATCACCAGCACATCTTCCTGGACCCGCAGCCCGACGCGGCGCGCTCGTTCCGGGAGCGCGAGCGGCTTTTTCGCCTGCCGCGCTCCTCGTGGGATGATTACTCCAAGGGCGCGATCTCGAAAGGCGGCGGCGTGTACTCGCGCGGCGCCAAGAGCTTGACATTGTCGCGCGAATCACAGGCGCTGCTGGAATTGCCGGCTCAAGTCACTCCCAACGAAGTCATCAAGGCGATACTGAAGTCCCACGTCGATCTGCTGTGGAACGGCGGCATCGGCACCTACGTCAAGGCGAGCAGTGAAAGTCACAGCGACGTCGGCGACCGCAGCAACGACGCGGTGCGCATCGACGCCAAAGAACTCAACTGCAAAGTCATCGGCGAAGGCGGGAACCTGGGGTTGTCGCAGCTCGGGCGCATCGAGTTTGCGCGCCGCGGCGGCCGGCTCAACACCGACTTCATCGACAATTCCGCCGGCGTGAACACCTCGGACGTCGAGGTGAACTTGAAGATTTTGTTGAACGGCGCCGTTCGCTCGCGGGAAATCACGCGCGCGGCCCGCGATCGCTTGCTGGTGCAAATGACGGATGAAGTGGCGGCGCTGGTGTTGCGCAACAATTATCTGCAAGGCCAGGCGATCAGTACCAGCGAGTTTCACGCGAAGGAGCGCTTGAGCGAGGCCGCTTTCGTGATCCGCGCCCTGGAGCGCTCCGGCGATTTGAATCGTTCATTGGAGTTCTTGCCGTCCGAGGAGGAAATCGCGGAGCGGCGCAAGGCCGGCGAGGGGCTCACGCGCCCCGAATTGGCCATCACCTTGAGCTACTCCAAGATCTGGCTGTACAAGGCGCTGGTCAATTCCAACGTGCCGGAAGATCCTTACCTGTCCGCCGAACTGATTCGCTATTTTCCTACGCCGGTACGCCAGCGCTTCGCCGTGCGTTTGAAGCGCCATCGCCTGCGCCGCGAGATCATCGCCACGGCCATCACCAACAGCCTGATAAACCGCGTGGGGCCGGTGTTCCCGGTGCGCGCGCAGGACGATACCGGCGCGGACCCGGCCGCCATCGCGCGTGCTTACACGACTGCGCGCGAAGTGTTCGCGGTGCGCGACATCTGGGCGCAAATCGAAGGCCTCGACAATCGCATACCGACCGCGGTTCAGTACACCGCCATGTTTCAAACCACGCGTCTGGTGCGGCACATGAGCTATTGGCTGCTCGAAAACCAGCGTGAGAATCGGGACATCGAGCGCGCGGTGCGGCGCTACGCCGCGCCGGTGAGCGAGCTGTGGCGCGAGCTCGACTCCGTGCTGAGCGCACACGCCAGCGCGGACTTGAGCGTCCAGCGCTCGCGGCTGATCGAGCAGCACGTCCCCGAACAGCTCGCCACGCGTATCGCATCGTTGGAGACGCTGCATTGTGCACTCGACCTGGCCGAAGCGGCCATGGAGGCGCGCGTGAAGATCGGCTACGCCGCCAAGGCGTATTTCGATATCGGCGAACGTATCGGCCTGACGTGGATCAGGGAGCAAATCGAGAGCCTGCCGGTCGACGGACACTGGCAGGCGGTTGCGCGCAGCACCCTACGGGACAACCTGTATGCCTTGCAGCGCCAGATCACCGGCGCGGTGCTCAAATGCAAAGGCCGAGATGCGGCGGCGCGCGTCGACCAGTGGACCATGCGCCATTCGGTCGCCGTGGATGCACTGAAGCGCATCGTCGTCGATTTGCGCACCGGTACGCAGGCGGATTTCGCCACGCTTTCCGTTGCTCTGCAGGCCGTGCGAAGGCTCGCGCAGGATTGAAAAGGTCAAGCTCAATGCAGTGCGATGCACCCTATGGCAGGGATTATCTGCAAGATCGCATCGACCGCGAATTCCCGCTCGCCCGACACATCGGTATCGTGGTCGAGTCCGCGGAAGACCGCGGCGTCGTCCTCTACGCGCCGCTCGCCCCGAACGCCAATTTCAAGGGCACCGCCTTTGGCGGCAGCCTGTTTTGCATCGCGGTGCTGACCGGTTGGGCCTGGGTCACGCGTTACTTCGCGGCGCGTCAAATCGCCGTCGACGTCGTCATCCAAGAATCCACGATTCGCTATTTGGCGCCGGTGCAAGGCGCGCTGCGCGCGACCCTGTGGGCGCCGCCGGTCGAACAAATTGAGAGATTGCGCAGCATGCTGCGCCGTGCCGGCCGGGGACGCATTCGCCTGCACGTCGGCATACACTTCGGGCACGCCGTGGCAACTCATTTCGACGGCGTGTTCGCGGCGGCCATTCGGTAGCGTCGTACACTCGCCGATCATCGATAAGGAGAACCTCACTGTGCCTGGAAAGTTGATTCTGGTCCGTCACGGCCAAAGCACTTGGAATCTCGAAAACCTATTCACCGGCTGGCACGATGTGGATTTGAGCGATCTGGGACGCCAAGAAGCCGCGCAGGCAGGCCTCGAGTTGTTGCGCGAGAAGCTCGAGGCGCAGATCGCTTTCACGTCGGTTCTGAAGCGAGCGATTCGCACACTCTGGCTGATCCTCGACACCACTGATCGCATGTGGATACCGGTCGAACGCAGTTGGCGCCTCAACGAGCGTCACTATGGCGCTCTGCAAGGACTCAACAAAGCTCAGACCGTCGAGCAATACGGGGAGGCCCAGGTCAAGATCTGGCGCCGCAGTTACGACGTCCCGCCGCCCGTGCTGGCGCTGGACGATGCACGGCACCCGCGTTTCGATCCCCGCTATGCCGATCTCGATCCCAAATTGCTGCCGGCGACGGAATCGCTCAAGGACACACTGGCACGTGTCTTACCTTTCTGGGAAACGCGAATGGTCCCTGAACTCAGGGCCAACAAGAACGTGCTCGTCGTCGCGCATGGCAACTCCCTGCGCGCATTGGTGAAAATGCTGGATCTCATGTCCGAAAGCGATATCGTCGAATTCAACATCCCGACGGGCATTCCGATGCTCTACGAGTTGGACGAGCAAATACAACCCGTCAGCCGTCGATTTCTGGGCGATCCCGCCGCCATCGCCGCCGCCCAGGAAGCTGTGCGCCTGCAAACCAAGGGTAGACCGACCGATGAAAAGTGACGGCCAAGGAGCCTAGGAGGCTCCTAGGTGTCCGGAGCGATCGCCACCTTGATGCCGCTGAGCGCGTCGGTGAACTCGACTTGGCACGACAACCGGGATGTGGCTGGACGGAAGTCGGACAATTCCTTGAGCAATTCCATCTCATCGCTCTGCGGCTTCGGCAAGCGACCGGCCCAGTTCTCATCGACATAGATGTGACAGGTCGCGCACGAGCACAGACCTCCGCAAATCGCAGCGACGCCGTAGTCGAGCTCACGCAAGATCTCCATGACTTTGAGTCCGGGCTTGGCCTCGATATCGTGCTCTTTGCCATCACGGTCCACTACGATCATCCTCGCCATTGAACTCTCCCCCGTTGAAATCTTGAGTTGGTCAATCCCCTGGCGGGGTTCGTCGCCAAGCCGGTTAGTGTGCCGGAACTTAGGCGGCGCGACCACCGGAAGCCTCCTCCAGGGATCAAGGAGGCTCACCGGCATGCGTAAGGCGCTCCGCCAGCACCCGCGCGCGGCCGGAAATGTCTTCGCGGGAAATGTCCGCGCGAAGCTTCGAGTAAAGCTCGCTCCACAGCAAGCACACATAGTCATACAGCCAAATCAGCCGTTGCAGGCGCGCCCCCTCACGCGGTGTCGGCGGCCGACCCAGATAACTCGCCAGCAGTACGCGCCGAGAATCGGCGCCCAGATCATTGTTGGCAATCCATCCCGCCAAGTCCCAAAACGGCTCTGATACGTGGGCATACTCCCAGTCGAGCACGATCAGATCCAAATCGTCCGCAATGAGATTCTGCGGGTGCAGGTCGCTGTGGCATAGCACGGGGGAAACCGGCGGCGGTTCGGCAAGTGCGGCGAGGCGCGCTTCGAGACCCGGTCGCAGCTCGAGAAGCCGCCGACCGCCGCGCAGCGGCCGATTCGCGTCCACGCCCAGTCGCGCGAGCGCCTCATGGTAGTGGGCAATCCACGCGGCGGGACTCATCATGCGCGCCGCGAGCGGCACGGGCAGCGCGTGAATGTGCCGCGCGAGTTGCGCGATTTTCTCGATATTTTCCGTGCGGCGCACTTGCTCGAGCGTCCATGCTCGGCCGTCCACCCAGCGCGCCACCAAAATGCCCTGGCGCGGCTCACACCGCTCGATGATGGGCGCGATGCCGGCCGCCATTGCGCGCTCGAGTACCCGACTTTCCCATTCGCGATCGAGACCCAGTTCCACCGCATGCGGCGCCGGCACACGCAATGAGAACAGGCGGCCGCCGCGCGCCGCGCGATAGCTCTCGTTGACCAGACCGGACCCAACCCGCTCGAGCGTCACCGGGCCCTCGCCGGGCACATAGCGCAGCGCAAGCGTCTCGAGTTCGCTAGGCAACATGCGCCACGGGGAGCAGACTCCGGCGCCATTCGCGCATGCCGATCACGATCAGCGCCAGGTACAGCGCGAACAGCAGCATCGTGAGATACAGCCGCCGCGAGAAATACAAGCACAGGCTCACCGCATCGATGACGAGCCACCAATGCCAATTTTCATACACCTTACGGGCAACCAAGAACGTGGCGAACACGCTCGCCCAGGTGACCATGGAATCCATGAAGGGCCACGCGGCGGCCGTAAATCGGCGTAGAAAATAAGAACTCACCACCGACAGGACAACGACGCCGGCGACGCCCAGCGCATTACGCGCCGCGGACCAGCGACTGACCGCGAGGGCCGCGCCGCCCGCGCCTCGTTGCCACTGCCAAAATCCGTACAGGGCCATGGCCGCGTAGAACGCGTTCAGCACCGATTCCATGTACAAGCGTGCCCCGAACAGCACCCACACATACAGACAGGAACTCACGAATGCGGCCACCCAGCAAGTGATCGACTGGCGAATCGCAAGCAATAAATAGACCACCGCGAGACCGGCGGCGATGAATTCGATCCAACTCGTTCCGCGCCAGGCGCTCACGAGCTGGATCGATAGAGTCTCGATCACGGCGGGGCCAAGCTCGGGTAAGTGCTAATGTCGGCGGCGCTGCGCATTGGCATCGATCGACCTGCTCCCTACGCCGGTACTAACCGGGTCAGGTTCAACGGGTTCGCAGGGGGATCGGAATTCGATTTCCCGCGTCTCAGGTCCTATCAAGGACCACCCCAAGGCTCATGCAAGTGTAGCCTGCTGCGCAGATGCGTGCAAAACTCCCTCATCGGCTACGTAGAATGCATCGGCTGCGGAGGCACGCTTGCGAATTTTTCAGGTAGACGCATTCACACGCACACGTTTCACCGGGAACCCCGCGACCGTCGTTCTCGATGCGGATGGGCAAAGCGATGCCACGTTGCAGTCCATCGCCCGCGAGTTTTCCCATGCCGAGGTGGCCTTCGTACTCGCCGCCGCGGCGCCCGACCACGATGTCCGACTGCGATTCTTCAATGCGCGCAAAGAGGCGCCGTTCGTCGGGCACGCCACCATTGCCGCCCATGCCGTACTCCTCGCCCTCGGTCGCCGCGCGCTCGGCCTGCTTCGCCAGCATTCCGGTACGGGCATCGTCGAGGTTCGTGCGCACGAAACGCAGCAACCCTCGGGAAGCGAGACCCTCGTCGAGTTTCGCCAAACGGTGCCTGAACTGGACAATCCGCTGCCGTTCAAAACCACGCTGCGGGTCGCCGAGGCCCTACGGCTGCCGGCTACCCAGCTGCACGAGATCATGCCCGCGCGCATCGCTCGCAAAGGCAGCACCCGTCTGCTCGTGCCGATCGGCGATCCCCGCGCCTTAGATGCGCTTGCGCCGAATTTCGATACCTTGATATCGATCGGCAATGAACTCGGTGCCGATGGATTCTTCGTCTTCGCCCTGAATCGCGGCTCGGGCGCCGATGAAATGTCGACCGAGTCGCGCATGTTCTGCCCTGCGCTCGGCATCCCGGAGGATCCCGTCAGCGGTAACGCGCACGCCATGCTCGCATCCTATCTGTTCGAGCTCGGCCAGTTCGGCAAGCGTTCGACGAACTTCATTGGATACCAGGGGCGCCAAATGAAGCGGCCGGGGCAGATTAGCATCACGCTCGAAATGGATCAGGGCACCCTGGTGGCCGCACATATCGGCGGCAGCGCCATCATCGTGAGCGAGGGGACGCTGGCGTTATGAGGAGTGCCCTAGGCTCCTAGGTAGCCGGCTTCGCAGCCGGTGCCGGCAGATCCATCTTCAAGCTCATTGCCAACGCATCGAGCTTGGCCTTGACGCCTTTCGCCGTCGTGACGGCCTCGTCCATATTTCCGTTGCCAAATGCGCCTTGCGCCTTCGACCAGAGCGATGTCGCATCGCTTAAGCCCGAATTCGCCGCATTCAGATCGATTCCTGCGGCGAGCTTTCGATTCGATTTCTTGCTCAACAGATCGATGCGGCTCCGGATCGCCCCCGCGAATTCCGGCACCGCACCCGACAAGGTGGCCCACTGATCGTTGAGCGCCTGCGTCACTGCGGCTTTCTTGGCGGACGCGGCACTGGCCAGACCCTGCGCTTCGGTCAAGACGGGCGGCGCTGCGGTCATGACGGCTTGATAATCCTGCCTGTCGAAAGATGCCTTCAAGTCACCGAGCTTGGTCTGCACATCGATCAATTGATCGGGCACATATTTGGCGGCGTCGGTGGATGACGCAGTCACCGCCATTTCGATGTCGTTGATCATCTTTTGTGCGGGCTCGCGCTGGCCGGCGCACGCCGCGAGCACGGCCAGCAGGGAAATCAATGCGCATTTTCTAGCGTGTCGGATGGACCACATGGCTGACTCCCGCGAATGGGTGATGAACTGGGCAAGATGTCCATTCATAATTCTAGCTCAATTCGCGTCGAGCTCAATTCGCGCCGCGCGCGATCCAGCCACTGTGCTTGGGCCTTGCGGTAATGCGTCGGGCTTAATTTGGCGCCGTCCAGCAGTTCCTGGAGCACGCGGCGCGCCTCCTCGAGCTTGCCGCGGCGTTTGAGCAACACGGCGTATCGCAGCCGCGCCTCAGCGCCGGGGTAACCGGGCGCAACCGCCGCATATTCATGCTCGGCCTCGTCGAGCGCGTCCTGCGCGTCGAGAGTGCGCGCGTACAGCAAATGCGCGTCCGAGGATTTGAAGTCCGGATTGTGCTGGATCAGGCGCTCCAACGCGGAGCGTGCGCCGGCAAAATCCTGCTTGGCAAATTGCGCCCTCGCCAAGCCGAGCAGCAGCGTCGGATCATGTTCGAAGATGCCCTTGAGTCCGCCCTCACAGATTTCTATGGCCGCATCGTATCGCTCCCGATCGAGCAATTCGTCCGCAAGGCGGCGGCGCGCATCGACATTGCCGGAGATCTCCACCTCGGCCGTGGCGCGGCGTAGATCGCGGTCCGGATCGATCATGCGCCGCATGCCCGCCTGCGCCCGGCGTGCCGTTCCGCCGCGAACCAGGTCCGGCAACATCTCCACTGCGATGTAGGCGATCGGACCCGCCGGCGGCAATAGCGCAATGGCCCAAATCCACAGCGAATTGCGGCCGGTTTTTATCACATGCACGATCAAGCCGGCTTGAATCGCAATGGATAGAACTGAACCGAGGATCAACGGCACTTCGAACTCCGAGCGCAACGCCTACGGGCGGTTAAGTGCCTATTGTAGCGGGGTTTGTCCGTTGGGCGGTCCAGTCCGACGCTCGGCGAAGCTGGCGCTCGGCGAAGCTAGCGCTCGGCTATTCGAATCTTGCGCGCCACTTCGCCGCATTTGGACCAGCCGATGTTCGACAGCGAATAGCCGAGCACGTGCTCCGATCGGGCATCAACCGTCACTTCCATTTCGCAGCCGTGAAAGCCCGCCGGTGCTCCGTCGGGCTTTTGCTCCAAAAACCAGACGTACACCTGCTTCGTCGGCGTTGAGTCGACCTTGCGCGGCGGTCCAAAGGCTTCCTGCAACCGGCTCACCGGTTTGCCGACGCTCTCGGCTGCGATGCGCGGTATCGGCCGCACGGCGTAGCCGGAGCTGTGACACCCGGCCAGCGCCAGGACGGCGACCCCGAGGAGTGAACCTGAGACACGCGACATATTGCAACCCCATACCGACGGCGAGTGTCGCAGTGTTGCCTAAGGGAGGCCCGCAGCCGCCGACTCAGTTCGCAGAATAACAATCTGCGAGGCGGGCCCGCCGCCTGTGTAGGCGCAAACCGTGCCACTTGCCCCGCGGCAGATCCTCTGCATGGTGCACGGCAATGATCACGGTCACGTGCCTTTGCATCAGGCGCTCCAGCAAGCGTTTCACGGTGGCGCGTTGCCGCGGATCGAGACCAGTCAGCGGTTCATCGAGCAACAGGATACGCGCCTCGGCCGCCAGCGCCCGTGCAATGAGGGCGCGTCGCAGCTGCCCATACGACAATTCACGCGGCCGGCGGCCGGCGACCGAAAGCAATTGGAAGAATCTGAGCCAGCGGGTCGCCACTTTTCGATCCTGTGCCGTAGGCGCCTCGGCGAGGCCAATGCTCGAATGGCGTCCGCTGGCCACCAAATCCAGGACGGTCACGTCCACCGCATAATCGGCCTGCAGTTCAGGCGATACGTAGCCAACCCGTCTCTTCCAGGCGGCGATCGGCGTTCCCTTGGGAAAGCCACTGCGCTCGATGCGGCCGCCCAAAGCCGGCGACAGATCGCCGTACAACAACTTCAAGAAGCTCGTCTTGCCGGCACCATTCGCGCCGAACACCGCCCAGTGTTGACCCCTGCGCAGTTCCCAACTGACATCGCGCAGCACCGGACGATAGTCGACATACAAATCCGCTCGAGTGAGCCGCAGCAACAGCGGCTGCTCGGGGACTCGTCGCTTGCCCGCGGCGCCTGTTTTTGCTGGCAGACGCTTCGTGCTCCATTGCGGCTGCCGGCGAACGCGTTCGCGTGCCTCAAGGGTCAATCGAGCCAGCTGTGCCGGGCGAAGCACTTTCATCGAACGCAGCCGACCCTGGTGCAGCTCGATGATTCCCCGGGTGCCACGCGGGACGTCGCCGGCGCGATGCGTCACCACGATCCAAGCGGTGCCTGCGGCACGCGCAGCGTCGAGGAGCCGGTCGATGCGGCGGCGATACCGGACATCCAAGCCGTTGTAGAATTCGTCCAACAGCAGCCAGTCCGGTGCCTGGATCAAAGCGCGCGCGAGCAGCGCGAGTCGCTTCTGACCATACGACAATGATGCAAAATTTCGCGCTGCGAGGCGGCTGAGGCCACAGGCCCGCAACGTCGCATCGACCCGCCGACGTTCCGCGGCCGTTGCCGGTCGTAGCAAAAGATCCGTCCGATGCAAGCCGGTGGCGATGAGATCCTGTACGGCAAGATCCCAGCCGTAGCGCGTATATTTGTCCTGAAGCTCGCCGCCAATGTAGGCAATCCGGGATTTTGCCTCGATGAGATCGAGCTCGCGGCGACCTATTCGATAAATGCGTTTCTCACGGCCGGTAGGCGTCGGCCACACGTGGGCGGCGAGCAGTTTGAGCAATTGAGTCTTGCCCGAGCCGTTGTCCCCGACGAGCGCCCAGCGCTCGCCGGCATTGAGCCGCAGGGTGATGTCGTGCAACACCCATTTGTTACCGCGCCGCACGCTGACGGCGTGCAGCCACATGCTTAAGCGAACGGTCATGCGCGTGGGACTCGCCAAACACCGTTGTGCTCGCTGACCCTGCCCTCGCGCCCCAACTTGATCAGGTGCGCCTCCAAGGTGAGTTTTGCCCACGGATGCCGCTCCTGATCGCCGGTGAACAGCAGGCGCTCGGCCCCAAGCAAGTAGCTCACACAATTGGACGCGTGCCCCGGAGTATGGATGGCGACCAGAGCGATGCCCCCCAGAATGAAGGTCTGGCCGTCGCGGGGCAACTCATCGGGCCTAAAACGGTCGTCTTGACGGCCATCCGCCGGAGGCGGCAAGCCAATCAGGCACGCTCCGGTGGCCCGGGCAAGTGCGCCAGCCAGCGGTGAATGATCGCGATGCGTGTGGGTCACGATGATCCAGCGAACGGATCGCTCGGCGGCTGCGAGGATGCTCTGCAAGTGGTCCGTGTCGTCGGGTCCCGGATCGAGCACCGCGACCTCACGAACACCCAGCAGGTAGGTGTTTGTCCCGGATCCGGTCATGAGTCCCGGATTGTTGGCCACGAGGCGGCGCACACCCGGCGCCAGGGATACGAGCTTCCCTGGGATCATGATGCGAGAAGTTTCATTAAGTTTTTTTGGTTTGCCGTTCGCGGCGCACCAAGCACCGGCCTTTTAGCGGCTCTCCATGCCTGAAAGTGAACTTGGTCCCATTTTGGCATAGTTGCGATGCGCCACGGAGCCGCTACACTGGAGGTATGTCGAACTCTCCCAACGCTAGGCGACTGGGCGGCCCCAAGCTCTGGGCCGAGTTGTCGCGACCGGACGCGGAGCAGAGCCAACGATTCCTGGCCGAAGCCTTGGCGTTGCTGCTCGCGGATTTGCTCCGCTCGGTGCTATCCGATGCCAGCCCGGCGCTACCCGCGGACGAATTCGCGGTCGAGCGCTATCGCAATTTGGCGGACTCGTTGGCGGACGGAGAAACGCGGCGACGCACCAGTCTTGGCATCACTCGCGCGGGTCTTGCGAAACGTTGTGTGACGTGGCTCAAGCTGCTGCTCACTCCGGCGCCGAACGCGCAGAGCAGCGCGCCAATGCGCGAATTCGTCGATGCACTGGGATTGTTTCCTGCGCTTTTTGACAGCGAGCCCTCGGCCCGCTCGCGTCGTGCGCGACTCACCTGGCTGCTCACCCATGACCGGCGGCTCGACGCCAGCACGCGAGAGGCTGCCACCGCCCTGATTGAGGCGTGCGAGCATTTGGGGGTATTGCTCTGGCCTGACGCCGAGACAGCCTGACGCAAGTCCTATATGAGCGGTCAAGCTAGGCGTATAATGCCTTGTTTCTTGTCACGTGCCGCCGGAGTTTTGCATGCGCACACCCTCGACACCTCCCACAGACTCTGTGGAGGCGCTCCCGCCCGATAAATCTCGGTTCAAATTCCAGAAGTTATTGCAGCCGTATACGTTGGAACGCGGCATTGCAACACCCATCGTGTGGTTTTTGCTCGACTGGCTGGTGCTCGGCGTAGCCATCGCGAGTTTGCTGGTGGTCGACATGTGGTGGGTCAAGGTGTTTGCCTCTCTCGTGGCGGCACTTTGGATCGCGCGCCTGTTCGTCATTGGTCACGACGCCTGCCACGGCGCTTACACTCCCAATCAGTTGTTGAATAAATGGATTGGCAGGATTGCATTTCTGCCGTCGTTGACGCCGTACAGCCTCTGGGAAATCGGCCATAACCTCGCGCACCACGGCTTCACGAATCTAAAGGGCCGCGACTACGTATGGACGCCTTATTCGCCGCTTGAGTTTGCGCGCCTGCCGTGGATTCGGCGCTGGCTCGAGCACATTTACCGCAGCGGCGTCGGCCAGGGCGTCTATTACATGGTGGAGATGTGGTGGAAGAAGTTATTCTTCCCCAGCCGCAAGCACGTGACCACTCGGCGCGTGAGCTACACCTGGGATAGTCTCTTGGTCGCCGGATTTGCCGTCGTTTGGATCGGCGGGCTGACGATCTGGGGCATTAATAGCGGCAAATCGATTTGGTCCCTGTTGATCTTCGGTTTCGTCGTGCCGTTCTTCTGTTGGAATTGCCTGATGGGCTTCGTGATCTATGTGCAGCACACTCATCCGCGCGTGGCATGGTACGAGCGACGCGACGAATGGAGCGCGAACGTGGGCTACGCCACCACCTCCGTGCACATCAAACTCAAGCGACCGCTCGATGGTTTAATTCACTACATCCTCGAGCATGGCGCACATCATGTGAATATGGGCATTCCTCTGTACCGCCTCAAAGAGGCGCAGGCGCGACTCAGCGCCACATTGGATGAGCGATTGAAGTCGGAAGCCTTTTCATGGCGCTACTACTGGAATACGGTGCGGAGCTGCAAGCTGTACGACTTTGCGCAGCATGTGTGGATGGATTTCGACGGACACGTCACGTCGGCGCCGGTCGTCTCGCGTTAGCGCGCCCCATCTCGCGTTAGCCACCCCATCTCGCTTTAGCCACCCCATCTCGCGTTGGCGCGCCCCCAAGATGCGGCGGCGGCCCACCGCGCTCGCCGACAGGTGCGGTCGGTCAGCGCCTGGTCCGCACTATTTTTTCAGGTAGGCCGCGTGATGTCGCAGGTGATCGGCCATGAAGGTTTGAATGAAGTAGTAGCCGTGATCGTAGCCCGGCTGCATCCGCAGATTGAGCGGCTGGCCCGACTTCGCGGCGGCGGCTGAAAACCGCTCCGGGAGCAATTGCTCGGCCAGGAATTGGTCCGCGGTGCCTTGATCGATCAGGATCGACCCGGGGAATCGGATGCGAGCCACCAGTTCGCTGGCATCGTGTTCACCCCATGCGCGGCTATCCTTGCCGAGATAGTTTGTGAACGCCTTCTGTCCCCAGGGACATTGCATCGGAGCTGCAATCGGCGCGAACGCAGATACCGATTTGTATTGCGACGGATTGCGCAGCGCACACGTCAATGCGCCGTGCCCCCCCATTGAGTGGCCAAAAATCCCCACCGCATCGGCCAGCGCCGGCAAATTCGCCGTCACGACTTCCGGCAGCTCGCGCGTCACGTAACTGTACATCCGGTAGTTCGCCGACCAGGGCGCCTGGGTCGCGTCCACATAGAAACCCGCAGCTTGCCCGAAATCCCAACTGTCCGCATCGCCCGGCAATCGCGGCTCGCGCGGACTGGTATCCGGCGCCACCAACATGAGTCCGAGCTCGGCGGCGGTCTGCTGCGCATGGGCCTTGATCGCGAACGTTTCTTCGGTACAGGTCAGCCCGGCCAAGTAGTACAGGACCGGCACTTTCGTCGTGCGCGACTGCGGCGGCAGGTAAACGGAGAATTTCATGGAGCCGCGCGTTTCGCGTGAATCATGCTTGAAGAATTGTTGCACGCCGCCATAGCAGCCGTGCTCGGATAACAATTGAATTGTGCTCATGAGTACACCACCGCGCCGCCGATCGATACACTAAAGCATCCCGGGCGGACTTGGAAGCGATATGAACATTGAAATCTCGGCAAACGAAGCACGCGTGATCGGCTGCCTGATCGAAAAGGAAATCACGACTCCGGATCAATATCCGCTGTCGCTGAACGCGCTCACCAATGCGTGCAATCAGAAGACCAACCGCGATCCGGTAGTCGATTGGTCCGAGGCCGTGGTGCAACAAGCGGTGGATTCCCTGATGAAGAAATACCTGGTGAGCGATAAATCGGCCGGCTATGGCGGCCGCGTCACCAAGTACAAGCACCGCTTTTGCAATACGGAATTCGGCTCGCTGAAGTTTTCGAAGCAGGAACTCGGCATCATTTGCGTGTTACTGCTGCGCGGTCCGCAAACGCCCGGCGAATTGCGTTCGCGTACCAACAGGCTCTGCGAATTTGCCGATGCCGACGCCGTCGAGTCGACTCTCAAGGGCCTGATGGCGCGTGAGGACGGTCCATTCATCGCCCGGCTGCCGCGCGCAGCAGGAGCGCGCGAATCCCGCTACGCCCATTTGTTTTGCGGGGTCATCGAATCGGCGCCGGAAACTCAGGAACCGCCGGACGCACCGGCAGGCGCCGCCACGTTGAGCCAACGCCTCCTGCATCTCGAAGAGGTGGTCGCGCAGCTACGAGTGGAGGTCGATGCGCTCAAAAGCGCCGCCCCACGCTAATGCGGCGGCGCCGTTAGTGCGCCAGCGGCGCGGTCATTGCGGCAGCGACGCGGTTTGTTTCGCGATACCGTCGCGCTCCAGCAGCCATTTGCCGAACGCATCGACGTCGGCGGGGCGCATGCCGTGGGCATCGGTCCGATGCTCGCTCTGCCACTTCTGCATCGCCTGCATCAATTGATCGGCAAGATCGGGCGCATGATTGAAAAGATCCATATAAGCCATCTTGGCGTCGTCCAATCGATCGACGGCCAGGTATGCCTCGCCGCGGTGCGCCACCGCCTCCAGCAATTCGGGCTTCAGCGCCAGCACGTGATTGTAATCGTCGACGGCCTCGGCATAGGCGCCCAGACGTAGATGCACGTAACCCACGTTGTCCCAGGCATCGACCATGTCGCCCTTGTTACTCAAGGCTTCGGTGAATTGGTCCAACGCTTTGTTGTAGAGGTCGCCCACTTTTTCCAGCGCCTTGCCCTTTTTATCGGCGTTGGGTGCACTGGCGGCAATCGCTTCGAACTCCTTGGCTTTGTTGAGCGATTTCATCCCCGCGTTGAACGCCTTTTTGGCTGCGGCGTCCGGCTTTTCGCTGACCGGCGCGCTGGGCTGATCGCCCGACGGATCTATGGGCTGAGAAGAAGGTCGACCACCGGGCATTTGACCCGGCCCGCCGGGCATCATCTGGCCGCCGGCGAGCGCGCCGCTCGCGTCGAACATCGCCGCGGCAACGACCAGCGCGAAGTAACTCAATGACATTCGATGCATCATGCGCTCCGGGGGCTATTTCCCAATTCATGCAATACTCGCCACATGCGGCGTAATCTTAGGATCTTACTGGTCTGCGCGCTGGGTTATTTGGCGCACACTGCGTCCGCCGCAACCCACCCGAGCATGGCCGATGTCCTGGCCGCCGCCCAACCGTCGGATTGGCGGCCCCTGGTCTCAGTCGCCCTGACGCGCCGCCTCTTTGATACCGATGCGCAATGTGGTGGTCGCGATGCGCACTTCGATCAGAAACGCGAGCAGCGCTGCCGCCAGCGACACCATCGACAAGATGAACATGCAGGCGATGAATGCGGATAAATCCCAGCGCAGAAACGCGTTGACGAACAACATCACCACGACGAGCGCGATGAACAGCGCCGACAGTGTGATCAGAGTGATTGCGGCATTGATCCAACGCGCGCGACGCGCCAGCACCCCAAGCTGCCCGTGAAGCTCCCGGTGGTCCGGCCGATTCACCGACGAGCGCACTTGATCTTCCATCGCACGGGCCCGATCGACGATGCGTGCAAGCCGGTTCGTCAGGACGTTGAGCGTGACGCCGATGGCGGAAATGAGGAAGATCGGCGTCAGCGCAACTTGGATCAAATGCGCGATATCGATCGATTGGACCGAATAAGTGGCAATCGTCGAGAGGTCGCTCAATTCAGGCCAGCGGGGAATTTGAAGCGCCAGACGTGGCGCAGTGAAACACCCCGACCACCATCAGGTGGTCGGGGCGCATCAACCCGCAGTATTACTTGCTGGTCGTCGGAGCGGGGGCGGCGGGCGGCGTCACCTTCTTCTTGCTGTGGCTGGTGGTGCCGTGCTTCTTCTTGCCCGAAGTCGTGTTGGTCGTGTTCGTGGTCGTGGAAGACGCACCGGCGGCAGGCGCGGGCATGTCAGCGGCCATCGCCGCAGCGGCGATGCCAAAGGTCAACAGAGCAGAGGTAATCAAGGTTCCAAACTTATTCATGGGGTCTCCAGCAGTGGTATTAACGAGCGCTTCGAAGAATACGCCGGAACAGTGAAATTCAGCCGAGATGAAGATCATTTCACAAAGAAGCCGCGCCGCAGGGTTGCCGGCTCGCAACGGCTGCGCCGCGCGGAGGGCGACCCTATTGCGCTAGGCGCTGCGAGTCCTGCGGTGGGTGGAAACGTGCCAATACAGATACGCGACGATCGCGATGTTGGCGACCACCACCCCGGCCTTCCAGAAGCTGGGTCTCTGGAAGATCTCCCACACTTCCAACGGAATCAGTGACGCGGTGACGATGGTGGTCAGCCACTCCGCCCAGCGGCGGCGCATCCACAGCCCCACCCCCTCCACCCCGAACACAGCCGCGTAGGCCAGCGTGACCAAACGATATAAATGGATCGTCGATTCACTCAAGCCGCTAAGCCACCGCAGGGCGTAGGTCACCAAGTCGTGTTCGAGCCCTGTGGGCCGCGCCGCCGCCATGGACAACAATTTCGCCAGCAGCGACGCGTCACGCAGGCGCAATTCACCATAAGCCGCCAGTACCAGCAGCAATACTTTCAGGAACTTGTACAGCGCGATGGCGCGCAGCACGCCAAAGCGCGGCTCGGGCGCCGGTTCTTCGGCGGTAGCCATAAAAACCTTACGCCTGACCCGCGGGGGGCTGGAATTCCAACGTGGCGTCGAGCAAGGCTGGAATATCGAAGACGGCGCGCTCATTGTCGATGATCAGCGGCGCGATTCCCGCCGCCGCCACCAGTGCGGCCGGCACTTGAATGCGGTCGCGCTCGCGAGCGACGGTCCAGGTCTCCAAGCGTTTGTCCTGAAAGGCCAGGTTGAGCGCTCCCCAGCGCAGCAGCGCGGCGCGCGCCAGCGGCGTATCGCCGCCCCACTGGCGTTGCGCCAAGGTCAGCGCCGAACCGGCCGCGATTTCACTCTGCGGCAGCGTCATGAGATCCTGAATGTACTTGACCATTTCATCTGGTGGCACATGCAGATCCAAGTAGGGCGCGGCCGGGTCATTCATGGCGCTCATTTTAAGTCGGATTCTCGAGGCTGAACATGGCATTCTCGTCATCGTAGGCAAATGCCTCGGCATAGCGGGCCCAGCTTATGATCGCCCGCAGGGTGTGGTCCGCGGCCTCCTCGCTCATGAAGTCTTCCAGTTCGTCGATGAAGCGGCTCTTGCGCGCGGAATGGCTGGCGCGCTCATCGAGCACCCGGCGAATGTGTGCGGCCAACGGCACATAGGTCAGCAGATGGCGCGAGAAAATCCGCTTGCGCTCGTCGATCACGCCATGCGCAAACGCCAATCCATCCTCGGTGAGCTTCAAATCGCCGCCTTCGAGTTCCGCGAAGCGCAGCAATTGCAGCGTTTCCGCAACGGGGAATAGCTCGTCGATTTCCATTTGCAGATCGGAGGCTATTTCCGGCAAATCCGCCTTGCCGTTGAACGGCGCGGCCGCCACCGTTTCCATGAGGCCGGAAAGCAGATTGGAGGACACGTGCGGCAACACGCTGCCGATGCCCAGCCCCGGAAATCGTTCCTGCCGACCGCCCGCCGCACCGCCTGTCCGGCGCGCGGTCATTTCCACGTAAATGCGCTCCACCAACTCGCGAAAACTGGGGTCGAGGCGGTTGCGCGGTTGCGGTAGCGTGACTTTGATTTCGCTCAAGATCCTTCCCGGATTGCTGCCGAACACCAAAATGCGATCGCACATCAGCACCGCTTCTTCGATGTTGTGAGTGACCAGGATGACGCCCTTGATGGGCATGCGGCCTTCCGCCCATAAATCCAGGAAGTCGGTGCGCAGAGTTTCCGCGGTCAGCACGTCGAGGGCGGAAAACGGTTCGTCCATGAGCAGAATATTCGGGTGCACCACCAGCGCCCGGGCGAAGCCCACCCGTTGTCGCATGCCGCCAGACAGCTCGCGCGGGTAGGCGGACTCGAAGCCGTCGAGCCCAATCAGATCGATGGCGGCCAGGGACCGTTTGCGGATTTCGGCCCGCGGCATGCGCTGTGCTTCCAAGCCCAGCGCCACATTTTCGAAGACGGTAAGCCACGGGAACAATGCAAAGCTTTGAAAGACCATGGCAATTCCGCGCGCCGGACCGGAAATAGGCTGCCCCAGATACGTCACATGGCCGGCGCTCGGTTCCGCCAGGCCCGCGATCAATCGCAACAAAGTCGATTTTCCCGACCCCGAGCGGCCGAGCAGGCCGACGATCTGTCCCTCGCGCAGCTCCAGGTTCATGCCCTCTAGCACCAGCAAGTCCTCGCCATCGGGCTTGGGGAATGCCTTGCGCACGTCGTTGCATTGAAGTAAGGGAGAGTCGTTCATGCCCGCAACCTCAGGTCAGTCGATATTTGCGCTCGGCGAAGTAATACAAGGGCCGCCAGAACAGTCGGTTGATGACGACCACGAATAGGCTCATCACCCCGACGCCCAGAATGATTTGATGAAAGTTATCGGCGGCCGCGGCGTCGGCGATATAGGAGCCCAGGCCCCGCGCCCGGATGTCCGTATGACCCCATGAGACCAGTTCGGAGACTTGGGCGGCATTCCATGATCCGCCGGAGGCGGTAATGGCTCCGGTAACGTAAAACGGGAAGACCGCCGGCAATGCCACCTTGCGCCACCATAGCCAGCCCTCCACCCCGAAATTTGCGGCGGCGTAGCGCATTTCGGCGGGTATCGTGGACGCGCCCGCAATGATATTGAACAAGATGTACCACTGAGTACCCAGAATCATCAAGGGACTCAAGTAAATATCCGGATTCAGTTTCCATTCGACGATGCCGTACACGGCGATGGGAAACAGCAAATTCGCCGGAAACGCCGCCATGAACTGGGCGATCGGCTGCACGATCTGCGCCGCGCGCGGCCGCATGCCGACCCAGATTCCGATGGGCACCCACACGAGGCTCGCCAGGGCGATTAAGATGAAAACCCGCAACATGGTAATGACCGCCAGTCCACAAACGTGCAAGGCCTCGTGCAGCGGCGTATTCGAGATGAGCACGGCGACCAGGTGCCAAAGCCCGAGCACCACCGCGACGACGATCAGCGACACCCAAAGCAGGTCCAAACTGCGCTTCGGCCGCTGCGCAGAGTCGTCCGCCGGCTCCTCGGTGCGCTTCATCAAGCGACTGGTCCACAGCACCGCGGCGTGAAACGCCACCGTCGCCGCTTTGACCAGCCGCGAGCGGCGCATCATGGTCAGTGCCCATGAATCCGGCACACGCTCGCCGGGTTCCTGCTCGACGCGGAAGCGATCGACCCATGCGACCAGCGGACGGAACAACAGTTGATCGTAGAGCAGAATCACGATCAACATGGTGACGATCGCCCAACCGATCGCCCGCAGGTTCTTTTGTTCGATGGCAAGGGCGATGTAGGATCCCACACCGGGTAAGGCAACCGCCGAATGCCCGACGCTGATCGACTCCGAGGCGACCACGAAGAACCAGCCGCCCGACATCGACAGCATCATATTCCAGACCAACGCCGGCATGCCGAAGGGAACTTCCAGTTGCCAGAACCGCATCCAGGGCGAAAGCCGAAATGACTCGGCCGCCTCCACGAGTTCGATCGGGACCGTGCGCAGGGATTGATAGAAGCTGAACGCCATATTCCAAGCCTGGCTGGTAAATATGGCGAAGATCGCCGCAAATTCGGCGCCGAGCACGCGTCCAGGAGCCAACGACAGGAAGAACACGCTGGTAATCGATATGAAACCCAGAATCGGCACCGATTGCAGAATATCGAGGATGGGAACCAGTAACCGGCCGGCACGCTCGCTCTTGGCGGCCCAAGTGGCATAGGTCAGCGTAAACACTGTCGAGAAAAACAGCGCCGCCAGCATGCGAAAGGTGGTGCGCGCGGCGTATTCCGGCAGATGCACGGGATTCAATGACAGGGGCGAGACCTCCAGTTGGGTCAGAGGCGCGAACAAGCCCCGCGCGGCCTCGCCCAGAAAAGCGATCAAGCCGATCACGACGATGAATGCCAGTACGTCCCAGCGCGTTGCCAATTCCCGCAAAAAGACGTAGGGCGCGAAAAGTTTCATTGACGCATTCTCGCAGGACAGACAACGAAGTAGCTAGTAGGGTAAGCAGTTCGGGGCGTTCGCACGCCGCTTTTTTTTCGAGCACGAGCCATGCAAAATAGTTTCGCCGGCAATGCGGCGGCAATCACCGAAGCTGCGCAAACCCGCTTCAAAATCCTGGGCGCGATCAGTTTCTCGCACTTTCTCAACGACATGA
>Ga0181521_10001579_pt1 | contig 27885 bp, 23 predicted proteins | sample PEATcosm2014_Bin_32_FD_119764 | JGI IMG/M metagenome (GOLD analysis project Ga0181521, IMG submission 119764) | Peatland microbial communities from MTU Mesocosm Facility, Houghton, MI, USA - PEATcosm2014_Bin02_60_metaG | ecosystem: Environmental > Terrestrial > Soil > Wetlands > Peat | place...
GGATCGGAGTAGCAGTAATGTTGGAAAGTGCTTTAGAATCAATAGTGCACTTCATGTCGGGGCGTAGCGCAGCCTGGTAGCGCGCCTGCCTTGGGCGCAGGAGGCCCCCGGTTCAAATCCGGGCGCCCCGACCAGCTCTTCAACTCCAGCGAGAAACGCCTGGCGCGCACTCTGCTACTGCTGGCGAGTTATGGCGCGCCGGGCCTGCCTCAAAAGGCACTTCCCAAAGTATCACAGGAGATGCTTGCGGGGATGATTGGCACAACGCGGTCCCGGGTCAATTTTTTCATGAACAAATTCAGGAGACTGGGCTTCATCCAGTACGACGGGGAGATCCACGTCAACAATTCCCTCCTCAGCGTTGTCCTGCACGACTAAATTGACTTTCGCGTGGCGCCACGTGTAAGTGTGTAGATCCTCGCCCCCTGCCAGCACGAGAAACCTCCCCCCAGGAAAAAAACGCACAAAACGTGAAAGTGTCTCGATGTGAACAGATATTTGCCCTCATCTTTCTTAACATGGCACCGCCGATGTAGGTCAGGCGATTATTCTGTCAACGAGTCAACCAGCTTCCCTGACCGGGAAAATCTGAAGGGAAACTCTGAGATCGTCCTTCTGATCGTGTTTTTGCTGGGCAATGGGTGCTGGGGATATTCCCGTTAGCGCAGAAACTAGCGTCTTCTTGGCGTCGATAGGAGAGCTGTAATCACGAATCGCTACCTCTGCAATGGGCTGGCGGATCGCGAGATGCTCCGTGGACCAGCCTTTTGGCGCGCGGTGAAGACGAGGAGCGATTACTCGAGTTCTGGAACTCAAATGATTTCTGGGGAGGCGACAAGATGAGGTTAAGTACCAAGAAAGAAATCGCGGGCAAGATCCACGAAGTAAAGGGCAAAATTAAGGAAAAGGTGGGGCAACTGACGAACGACACCGATTTGCAGGCCGAAGGGATTGGCGAAAAGATTGGCGGGAAAATCCAAAAGAAAATCGGCCAAGTACAAAAAGCCGTCGAAAAACCGTGAACTGTCAGGGCTTCGCGCGAGCGAACCGGGACAACGCTTAGATTTGGGCCAAGGAATCGATCAATAACTGGAGGAAGGTCATGAACCTATCAGCACTAAGCACCACACAAATAGCCGTAATCATCGGGATCATTGTAGTGTTGGCCGCGAGCATCGCCGTTGCTCTTTTTGTCCGGAAACGCCGAACGCAAAGACTCCGCACTCAGTTTGGCGGCGCCGAATATACGCGCGCCATGAAAGAAGGCGGGAGCCGGCGGAAAGCAGAAGCGGCGCTTGACAAGCGCGCAGATCACGTAGAGGCCATGCACATCCGGCCGCTGGCCCCGGGCGATCGCGCGCGATTCATCGAGTCGTGGGCCAGAGTTCAGGCCAGGTTCGTTGACAGCCCCGGCAGTGCCCTAACGGATGCTGACCAACTCTTGGGCGACGTGATGTCCACACGTGGCTATCCGGTTGGCGACTTTGAGCATCGTGCGGCGGATCTCTCCGTGGATCATCCACTAGTTCTCGAGAATTACCGGGCAGGCCACCAAACCGCGCTTCTTCAAATGCGGGGCCAGGCCAGCACCGAAGACTTGCGCCAGGCCATGATTCATTACCGGACGCTTTTTGAGGAACTGGTCGGTGAGCCCGAGACGGCGCGTGCGAAAGCCGCTTCGTAGACTCGGATTAAAGAGCCGAAAGCACTTTGGACCGTAGAAAACGCAAGCGACAGTGATGAGGCCTCGCTTGTGAAACGGGAGGAAACGTCATTGAGGAGTAGGCCTATGCGAAAGTGGCCATTCAGTGCCTGGTTGATGTTGGCGGCGCTCCTGGCATTGCCAATATTCGCGCTGTCGCAAGCCGCGCAGCAGAACTTGACACTGATCGTAAACGGCCGGCCCGGGGTTGCGCCAGTTGTTCAGTTGAACGGCCGGTCCTACGTCGAAATCGAAGCGCTCGCACGCGTTGCGAGCGCTTCCCTCAGCTTTAAGGGGAATCAGATCATATTGACATTGCCTGCTTCCACGGCAAACGCGGCGCCGCCTCCTTCGTCGACAGCCGAGCCCGCAAATCAAGGATTCTCGAAAGATTTCCTGAGGGCGGCCATCGAGGAAATGGCGGCGATCCGGGAATGGCGAAGCGTCCTGACGAACGCGGTCCAACATGGATACCCCATCACGGAGGACTGGTTGTCTGTGTATCGCGTGCAAGCTGCCAAGAGCCTCACGCTGGCATCCGTGGCCGTGTCAACGGATTCGGACCGAGACGCTTTAGGATTGCTTACCAACGAGTTCGACAACATGCATAAGTTGAGCGACACAATTCTGGCATCTCACAAGTCCATGGATTACGTTTCTCCCACGACGCTGACGGACGATCCGTTGGATCAGAGAATCATCAATTGCGCGCACTTTCTGGCGTCGATGGCCGCCGGTCGCCAATTTCTGGATGATGCGTCATGTCATTGAACGTGACTCGGCAGCGCCGATCTCGACTGCCTGCGTACGATTGTCCACATCTGAGGACGCCGCTCATCAACAAAGTTGAAATGTGTTCTTTTTTGGACAGAAACGCCTTTTGCTAGTGTCTATGATTCCTTCCTGGATCACCCGCTGTTGATCGGAAGCGAGCAGAAAGGCAATGACGACCGCAAAAGCCGGGAAGTGTGCACACCCCGTTTGTTCGTGCGTGACAACGTCGGGCAAGTATTGCAGCACCGAGTGCGCGGCAATGGAAAGGACGCCGGACATCGATTGTGCGTGCGGGCACGCCGGCTGCAAGGGCAGGACGTCCGAATAAGAACTGTGTTCAGCAGTTGGTGAACCAGCCATGTAGGTTCTGGCCCCCTGGAGGTGGGCAGAGATGAAGAAATGGTTTTGTTCCGTCGCCGGTTTGTCCCTGGCATTGGCGGGCTCCCTTGCCGCAAACGCACAAGCTCCGGCAGTTCCGCCACCCAACATCCTCAACATCGAAACGAACAACCTAAAGCCGTACCAGGATGGAGCCTATGACAAAGTTGCTTCAGAATACCCAGCCTTGTCGCAGCAACTCAAGGACCCGACCCACTTCGTGGTGATGGAGGCCCTGACGGGCTCGCCTCGAGCGATTTACCTCTACGGCTACGATTCTTACGAGGCGCTGCAAAGGAACGAGGAGTGGGAACTAGGCAACCCGGCGATCGACGCTAAGTTTGATGCGCTGGATGCGCGCCAAGCCCCTAACGTATCCGAGGTCCGCTCCGCCATCTGGCATTACCGCCCCGACCTTAGCAACAACGTTGCCGGAGCGGACATACCGCACTCCCATTACTGGGAGGTGATCATCTTCCATATGCACACCGGTCACGTCGAAAAGTTCGAGGAAATGACGAAGCTTTATCGCGACGCCAGCCTCAAGAGCGGCCAAAACGTTCCTTGGGCGACTTACGAAGGACTGGCGGGTGTGACGGACGCCTATCTTGTCTTGATACCGATGACGTCCCTCAAGGATGAGGACATTGGACTGGCGCATAAGAAGGATTTCGGCGCTGCGCTGGGCGAAGAAGGAAGCCACCGGATGAACAAACTTTCCGAGGAGAGCGTGGCCAGCGTCGAGGACAACATCTGGATGGTGATCCCGGAATGGAGCTACGTTGAGAAATCCTGGATCGATGCCGATCGCCAATACTGGGCGCCTGAGCCGGCCGCAAAGCCCGCGCGGAAACCCGCTGCCGGAGCCGCACCTGCACCAAAGGCTCCGCCCGCAAATTAAACAAGACCTATTGGAACACGTCAGAGTAACTCATGGAGCAGGAGGAAAATCATGTACAAATCGATTTTGGCTGCACTGTTGCTGATATTTACTTTAGGCGCCCTTTGCCCTGCGCCCGCCTACGGGCATCACCATCGGCATCGCCGGTACCATCATCCAACAAGAATAATAGTACGTTTGCCCTGAGGCGCCTCCCCACTCGCGGGAAGAACCCGCAACAGCGCGTTGATGTGTTCGCACGAAATGCGTCTGCGAAAAGTCCAGATCCGCTAGCGGGGGAAACTACTTGATGAAAAGGCGCATAGGGACCAATAACCCAGTCCGTCCATGACCATCGCATTGATCTGCCCTAGTGATGTACACCTGGGCGAACTGAACAGAATACTCGAATCAATGAATTGGCAGCGTGTTTCCGTTGATGCATTTAAAACTTGGAAGAAGATAAATAAATGTCGAAATGCTGGCTGCCGGTGGCTTGTCAGCAAAAGGAGACCTAATGCGTATCCGCATCATTCGTTCGCTGTTGTTGGCGGTGGCAGCGCTATTCTTGTCGACGGCGTCTTTCGCGCAAGTGGGCGTATCCGTCAGAATCGCCCCCCCTGCGCTGCCTGTTTACGAGCAGCCAATTTGTCCCGGCGACGGCTATCTCTGGACGCCGGGATACTGGGCTTGGGACGGCGCCGACTACTATTGGGTACCGGGCACATGGGTGATGGCTCCGGAAGTCGGATTCCTTTGGACTCCGGGCTATTGGGGTTGGGGCGGCGACGGATTTTTTTTCAATGAAGGCTATTGGGGCCCGTCCATAGGCTTCTATGGTGGGATCAACTATGGCTTCGGTTACTTCGGTACTGGTTATGAAGGCGGACGATGGGAGAACGGGCATTTTTTCTACAACACGTCGTTGAATCACGTGGACGCCCACAACGTCCACAACGTTTACAACACAAGGGTGAACGAGGGCGAGGTGAACCGCGTCAGCTACAATGGCGGTAACGGCGGAATCAACGCGCACGCCACCGCTCAGGAAGAGGCTGCTGCTCATGAGAAACATATTGGGCCCGTAGCCGCTCAGACTCAACATGCGTGGGCAGCCCGCAATAACCCCCAGCAAAAGTTTTCTGCGAACCACGGCACTCCGGGAGTCGCTGCGACTCCTCGCCCCAACGTTGCAGCCCATCCTAAGGAGTTGCCGCCGGTCGAACGCCCCGCTGCTCCTAACACGGGGAATAAGAAGGTGGACCAGAAATACCAGAAGCAACAGGATAAGCTAGTCGCAAAGCAGACCCAGGATCGACAGAAACTCCAGCAGAAGCAGGACAAGGAACATCAGCAGTTGGCAAAACAGAATGCTAGTGGGGCGAGACAGCAGCAGACAGAGCAGAAGCACCAGCAACAGACGCAGAAATTGCAGCAAACACACACGCAGCAGACGCAGCAGATGCAGTCGAGACAGCAGCCGTCTGGCGGCGGAGGATCTCACGGCGGCGGTGGCGCGCGTCATTAATCGAAGTTTCGTTATGCTCCTCATGAGCACTACAGAACATAGTTTCAATGGGAAGAGTTCTGCTTGTTCCTAGACGGCCTTCACCAGGGCGGGCCGGCGGCGCATTCGGCGCTGCGCTTGGCGAGCGCGATATCTCAGTTCGCCTAAATTGCGCGGGCAGAAGTTGACAACATGTGCTGCTTCCAGGGTGACCACAGATAGGAGAAAAGAAATGTCGCTTGCGAATAGGAGCAAAGAAATGACAACTGCAAAAGGCCGGAAGTGTGCGCACCCCGTTTGTTCGTGCGTGGTAGCGTCGGGCAACTACTGCAGCCCCGAGTGCGAGACTATGGAAAAGACGCCGGACATCGATTGTGCATGCGGACACCCCGGCTGCAAGGGCAGAACGTCCGAATAAGAAACGTGTTCAGCAGTTGGTGAACGAGCCATGGGTTAAGCATCAAAAACCCGGTTCGCCCACAACTTTCGCATTGATCTGCGCTGCTGGTTCACACCTGGGTGAACTGAACAGGGTACTCGAATCAAGGAACTGGCAGCGCGTTTCCGTTAGTAAGTTCAAACTTGGAGGGAGATAAAATCATGTTGAAACGTCTTCTGATCGTCACAACGCTAGGTCTGCTTGTAACTCTAAATGCCGTCGCTTCGGATCGCGAGGATGATGTGAATCGCATCCGCAAATCTGCCCAGGTCTTCAAGGAGATCATGAATGCCCCAGATCAGGGCATTCCTCAGGAACTGCTGGAAAAAGCGAAATGTATTGCCATCATTCCAGGGGAGATGAAGTTTGCCTTCATATTCGGCGGCAACTACGGCAGGGGACTGGCAACCTGTCACACCGAGCACGGCTGGAGCGCTCCGATGTTTTTGGCGATTGAGGGCGGGAGCGTAGGTTATCAGATCGGGGGCTCTTCCACCGACCTGGTGATACTCTTTATGAACGATCACGCCTTGCATAGCCTGCTCAGCGACAAATTCAAGATCGGGGCCGACGCTTCTGTGGCAGCCGGGCCGGTCGGACGGCATGCCTCTGCTGACACCGACGTCAAACTGAACGCAGAGATCCTTTCTTATTCGCGCGCCAAAGGTGTTTTCGCCGGGGTGAGCCTGGACGGGGCCGTGGTGCAAGCCGACAAAAGCGGGGACGAAGCCATGTATGGCGAACATGTGGACCGCCATGAAATCCTAAGCGGCAAGGTTCCGGCTCCCGAATCAGCGCGACCGCTGCTACACGAAATTCGCGAATATGTCCACGAAGCCAAAGCTAAATAGTGAACTGCAAGCAATAGAGCAGATGAGCTTGGCTGTCTAGGCGAGGGGAAGCTCGTGCAACACGGTTTCGACAATTCCGCAACGGCATAATTTGACAGGCGATAAATGACACTCTCCGGGAGGGACGTGCTCTTGGCCGGACAGAATTGGCACAGTGCGCAAGCCTTGTCGGATTGGCTGTGCCGATCGGGATTCCGATGCCATCTTGCCAGCTTCCTGGATTCCACAGGCAGGAGATCAAAGTGAGTCTCGAGCCGCGCCGACTGAGCATCAGTGGAAAAACCGAGCCCCGCGAAAACCACAAACCTGAAAAGCGCCTCCATTCGCACAGACACAACTGATGTTCCACGTCATCGATATGCCCTGTGAGGTTGATCTCTCGAACGCCATTGTGGAGAAATTCCTCGCCAGCCCAACTCCGCTCGAGGTGCCAAGGAGGCAGCCATAATCTCATGTACCCCCTTGATGGCTGCAATTAATCTGCAGCGCTGGGGACTGGTCCGGCCCCATGGTCGAGGATGCCTTGCCGCTTTCCGAGGATCCGTAGCCGCAGCCGGTCGAATGCCAAATAGACGACCGGCGTTGTATAGAGCGTGAGCATTTGACTCAAGATCAGTCCCCCTACAATCGTGATCCCAAGGGGCCGGCGGAGCTCATACCCCATGCCCGTCCCCAGCGCCAACGGCAGAGCGCCCAATAACGCAGCCATCGTGGTCATCAGGATCGGACGGAAGCGCAACATGCACGCGGCAAAAATCGCATCGGCTGGACTTTTCCCCTCCTCGCGCTGTGCCTGAAGAGCAAAATCGATCATCATGATGGCGTTCTTTTTTACGATTCCAATCAGCAGCACAATGCCAATGATGGAGATGATGTTCAGATCCTCTTTAAAGAGCAGCAATGCGAGCATCGCGCCCACGCTCGCCGACGGCAGAGTGGAGATGATCGTCAGTGGATGGACCAGGCTTTCATACAAAATACCGAGAACGATGTACACTGCCAGCAGCGCCGTCAGAATCAGCAAGGGTTCAGTGCCAAGGGATTGCTGGTAGGCCAGCAGCGTGCCGGCAAAAAAGCCTTGCAGCGTGGAAGGCGCGCCGAGCCGCTTTTGCATCTGATTGATGCTCAATGTGGCGTCGCTCAAAGACACGTTCGGCGCGAGGTTAAAGGACACGGTGACCGAGGGGAATAAGCCCGTATGGTTGACGGCCAGCGGTGTCGTGTTGGCTTGGCCCTTGGCCACCGCAAGCAGTGGAATGTTACCGCCGCCGGACGTCTGAAGGTAAATGTCTTTCAATCCTTCCGGGCTCTGCCAATACTGGGGAGCGACTTCCAACACCACGTAATACTGATTTAACTGTGTATAGATGATGGATACTTCCGATTGGCCGAACGCGCCGTATAAAGCCGAGTCCAATGTTTTTACGGTCAGGCCGAGCTTTGCCGCACTGACGCGATCATAGTTCATCAGTACTTCCAGGCCGCCATTCTGCTGGTCCGAGCTCACATCTTGCAGACCAGGCAGGCGCTGCATCTCACCCAGTAGGATCGGCCCCCACTTGGAAAGATCTTGCACGTTGTCGGCTTGGATCGTGTATTGGTACATCGCATTGCTGGACCGGCCGCCGATGCGCAGATCTTGCACGGGCTGGAGGAACGCAGAAGCCACCGGCAGACGGTTCAATTGGGGGCGCAGGCGGTCGATGATCTGAGCGGCACTGACGTCGCGCGCTGCCAGCGGCTTGAGCGCAACGTAGAGGGAGCCGGCATTCGTGGCCCCGCTCCCACCCGTAAACGAAATCACATTTGCGACGGCAGGATCATTCTTGATCACGGCGGCAATCTGCTGGATGGAATTGTTCATCGCCGGAAAGGATGAATCCTGCGGCCCTCGCACTCCGCCGGAGATCGCTCCGGTGTCCTCCGCCGGGAAAAAGCCCTTGGGTATCTTGACGATCAAAACGAAATTGAGCGCGATGGTAAGGAAAAGCACGGTGAGCGTGAGGGAGGGATGGTCCAGCACCCAATGCAGGCTGCCGCGATATAACGTCAGTACCCTGTCAAAGAACTTTTCGCTGGCCATGTACATGCGGCCATGTTTTTCCGTGCGCTCGTTCTTCAACAGGTAGGCGCACATCATCGGCGTGGCCGTCAGCGAGATGACCATGGACACGACAATGGCCGTCGAGAGCGTGACGGCAAACTCCCGGAAGAGGCGGCCAACGATTCCGCCCATCAACAGAAGTGGGATGAAGACGGCAATGAGCGAAATACTGATGGTGAACACGGTGAAACCGATTTCTTTCGCTCCCTCCAGCGCCGCGGCAAAAGGCCTCACACCGTTTTCCAGATGGCGCGTGATATTCTCCATCACCACGATGGCATCATCGACGACAAATCCTGTGGAAATGGTCATGGCCATCAACGAGAGATTGTCGATGGTATAACCGAACAGATACATCACCGCGAATGTGCCGAGCAGCGAGACCGGCACAGCGACGGCGGGAATGAGCGTGGCGCGGCCATTGCGCAGGAAGACAAACACCACGGCGATGACCAGGCCGATGGAAATGAGCAGCGTTTTCTCGACGTCACTGACAGAGGCGCGGATGGTCGTGGTGCGGTCAAGGACGATGGTGGTATCGATGCCGAGGGGAATGGATGCCTGGATAAGGGGAAGTTGCGCGCGAATGTTGTCGACCGTGGCGATGATGTTGGCGCCGGGTTGGCGGAAAATGATGACCGTAACCGCGCGCTTGCCGTTCAGATAGCCGGCAGCACGGATGTTCTGCACGGAGTCTGTCACATCAGCCACATCCGAAAGGCGGATAGCCGCGCCGTGGTTATAACCGACGACGAGCGGCTTGTAATCATCCGCTTTCGAGATCTGGTCGTTTGCAATGATGTCCGCGGTCACAATGCCATCAGAGATTTGGCCCTTGGCCAGATCGGCGTTCTGCAGGCTCAACACGGACTGCAAATTCGCGAGGGTAAGTCCGTAGCTGGCCAATTGCGTGGGATTTGCGTCCACACGGACTGCCGGCAACGCGCCGCCGCCGGCTGTGACCTGCCCCACGCCCTGGATCTGCGACAACTTCTGCTCGATGATGGTGGAGGCTACGTCATACAATTTATCGGGACCGTATTTGTCCGAAGTAAGGCCGAGGATCATGATCGGCGCATCGGCGGGATTGACTTTGCGATAGGTCGGGTTGCCCGGCAGGTTAGCGGGCAGATAGCTTCGCGCCGCATTGATGGCGGCCTCCACATCGCGCGCTGCGCCATCAATGTCGCGGCTGAGATCGAATTGGATGGTGACGGATGTGCTGCCGAGGCTGCTTGCGGAAGTCATCTCCGTCACACCGGCAATGTGGCCGAACTGCCGCTCCAGGGGAGTGGCGACGGACGAGGCCATAATGTCGGCGCTGGCTCCCGGCAAGCTTGCACTCACGGAAATAGTGGGGAAATCGACCTCCGGCAGGGGCGCTACCGGCAGCACCTCATACGCAATCCCACCAGCCAGGGCAATCGCCACCGTGAGCAGCGTCGTAGCTACTGGCCGGCGAATGAAGGGTTCGGAGATGTTCATGCCGGCCCTGCCAGTTCCGCGCCTCCGGTTTCCGCCTTGTTCGATTTGTGCGCAAAGCGCTGCGCTAGATTGTCAAAAAAGATGTAAATGACGGGCGTGGTGTAAAGCGTGAGCGCCTGGCTCAGCAGCAGTCCGCCAACCATGGCGATGCCCAGCGGCCTGCGCAACTCCGAACCGAATCCTGTTCCGAGCGCCAGCGGCAGCCCAGCCAGCAGCGCGGCCATGGTGGTCATCATAATGGGGCGGAAACGGAGCAGGCAGGCCTCGTAAATTGCATCCGTCGCGTTCTTTCCGTGCTTGCGCTCGCCTTCCAGCGCGAAGTCGACCATCATAATGCCGTTCTTCTTCACGATCCCGATCAGCAGGACGATGCCGATGATTGCCACCACGCTTAAATCCTGGTGAAAAAGAATCAACGCGAGGAAAGCGCCTACGCCCGCCGACGGTAGCGTGGACAGGATCGTGATCGGGTGGATGAAGCTCTCATACAGAACACCAAGCACGATGTACACCGTGACCAGCGCGGCAAGAATGAGCAACGGCTCATTGGCCAGCGAATTCGTAAAGGATGCCGCGGTGCCTTGAAAACCTGCCTGCAGGCTGGGAGGCATGTGCATGTCTTTCTGCACTCTGTCAACCGCCGTAATGGCGCTGCCAAGCGCGGCATTCTGCGCGAGATTGAACGACACGGTGATCGCCGGAAATTGACCCTGGTGGGTAATGGCAAGCGGCTCTGTGGTCTTCTCAAAGTGCGCGAAAGCGCTTAGCGGCACGGCACTGCTCATGGCCGAACTTGTGTTACCTGCGGAGCCAGCTCCCTTGCTGGACGCCGTGGAGTTGCTCGGCGAAAGCGCGTTCGCGGGAGGAGCAAGGGTACTTGCCGCCGGAGTGTACAGTGCAGAGCTCGTCAACGCATTTGATCCCGCAGAAGATGATCCGGAAGACGCAAAAGAGGAAGCGGCTCCCGCACCGCTTGCGCCGGATGACGCATTTGACTGGATGTAGAGATCGTTCAGCTTGTTGGGGTCCAGCTGAAACTGCGGCTGACTCTCGAGAATGACATGGTACTGATTCACCTGCGTATACATGGTGTTAATCTGCCGCTGTCCGAAAGCGTCATACAGGGCGTTATCGAGGGTCGAAGGCGCGATGCCCAGCCGTGAAGCGGTGACCCGGTCGATCACCAGGGATACGGCCAGCCCACCCAATTGTTGATCGGTGGCCACGTCCTCCAGTTCCGGCAACTTCTTCAGCCGGTCTACGAAACGGTTGGTCCACCCATTCAGTTCGTCCGCATTGGCGTCTTCCAGTGCGTACTGGTATTGCGTGCGGCTCACCCGGTCATCCACGGTAATATTCTGCACAGGTTCCATAAACAACTGGATTCCCTGAACCTGGCTCACTCTCGAGTTGAGCCTGCGGATCAGGTCCGACGCGCTGATCTTGCGCTGATCGAGCGGCTTTAAATTGATTGACATCCTGCCGCTGTTCATCGTTGTATTCGTTCCATCCGCACCGATAAATGACGAGACGCTTTCCACCGCCGGGTCATCCAGTACTGCCTTTGTAATCTCCAGTTGCTTCCCTGCCATGGCCCGTGAGCTGATCGTTGGCGGCGCCTGCGATATGCCCTGGATGACCCCGGTATCCTGTACCGGGAAAAAACCTTTGGGGATGATGATGTAAAGGGAAACCGTAAGCAGGAGTGTCGCCACTGCGACCAAGAGAGTAATCGTCTGGTAGCCAAGAACAAACTTCAGCGTCCTTCCATAGAACGCAATCATCCCGTCGAAAGCGCGCTCCGAGGCTCTGTAGACGCGCCCCTGCTGCTCTTTTGGCTTGTGCCGCAAGATTCGCGCACTCATCATGGGCGTGAGCGTAAGGGAGACCACCGCTGAAACAACGATAGTGACGGCAAGCGTCACGGCAAACTCGCGGAACAGGCGCCCGACCACGTCACCCATGAACAACAGCGGAATCAGCACGGCGATGAGTGAAACCGTCAGCGAGAGAATGGTGAAGCCAATTTGCTCCGCACCCTTTAGCGCTGCTTCCATGGGTGGATCGCCCGCTTCGATGAACCGCGAGATGTTCTCGATCATCACGATGGCATCGTCCACCACGAAACCGGTGGAGATGGTCAGCGCCATCAGCGATAGGTTGTCCAGGCTGTAACCCAGGACGTACATCGCCGCGAACGTGCCAACGAGTGAGAGCGGCACAGCCACGCTCGGGATAATGGTGGCATACAGGCTCCGCAAGAAGAGGAAGATGACCAGCACGACGAGTCCAACCGTCAGCAGTAATTCAAACTCCACGTCGGAAACCGATGCTTCGATGGAGGTCGTCAGATCGGTAAGCGTGGTCACCTGAATGCCCGCGGGCAGGTTGGCCTCCAACTGCGGCATCAGTTGCTTGATGCTCTTAACCACGCTGATGGTGTTGGCCCCGGGCTGGCGTTGCACATTGAGGATAACCGCCGGTGTCTGATTCATCCACGCGGCCTGATTATTGTTCTCCACGCCATTCACGATGTGCGCTACTTCTGTCAGCATCACTGGCGCGCCGTTGCGGTAGGCCACTACCACGTTCCGATAGTCGTCGCTGGTGACCAGCTGATCGTTGGCGTCAATCTGGTAATCCTGGCGCGGCCCATCGAAGTTCCCTTTGGCGGCGTTCACACTGGTTTGTGTCAGCGCAGTGCGCAGGTCTTCCAGGTTTATGCCGTAGGATGACAGAGCCGTGGGGTTGGCTTGAATGCGGACTGCGGGCTTTTGGCCGCCGCTGATGGTTACGAGGCCGACCCCGTTGAGCTGCGAAATCTTTGGCGCAAGGCGCGTATCCACAAGGTCCTCGACCTGAGAAAGCGGCATGGAATTTGAGGTGATGGCCAGGGTGAGCACAGGGGCATCGGCGGGATTCGTCTTACTATAGATAGGCGGCGAGGGCAGGACCGATGGCAGCAAACTCTGCGACGCGTTTATGGCGGACTGCACCTCTTCCTCGGCTACATCAATCGCCAGAGTGAGATTAAACTGCAGCACGATGACGGAAGTGCCTCCGGAGCTGGTGGAGGTCATTTGGCTCAAGCCCTGCAGTTCGCCGAATTGCCGCTCGAGTGGCGCCGTCACCGTCGTCGCCATCACAGTCGGGCTTGCGCCGGGATAAAACGTGAGCACCTGGATGGTCGGATAATCGACTTCCGGCAATGCCGAGACAGGCAGTTGTGTGTAGCCAACAATGCCGACCAGGAGGATTGCAGCCATCAGCAAAGAAGTGGCTACGGGCCGCAAGATAAACGGGCGGGATGGACTCACTGCGCTTTGCCCCCGCTTGTGTTGGCCGAGACAGGCTTGTTGGAAATGACGACCGCGGCGTTGTCCTGCAGCTTATCGAAGCTGCTGTTGGCGACAACGTCTCCCGGATTGATGTCATCAACCTGCGTCACACCGCCGTTTGTAACTCCCGGCTTTATGCTGCGCATATGAGCGATATTGTTTTGAATCACGTACACGAACGATGCTTGGCCATTTTGTTGGATGGCCGATGATGGAATCAGCGTCACTCCCTGCAACGTATTTACCAGCAGGCGCGTGTTTACAAACTGGTTCGGGAAGAGCGCATCGTTCTTGTTGTCGAAGAGTGCTCGCCCTTTGACTGTCCCAGTCGTAGTGTCTATCTGGTTGTCCAGCGTCAACAACTCCCCGCTTGCAATCTTGGTCTGTGCAGTGCGATCGAAGGCATCGACGGTGAGCTTGGCGTTCTTGTGCAGGCGAGCTTCAACCTGGCCGAGACTATCTTCTGGTATTGTGAAAATTACGGTGATGGGCTCCAACTGCGTAATCACCGCCAGGGTTGCGGTTCCAGCAGACTGCACCACGTTGCCCGGATCCACTAGGCGTAAGCCCACCTGTCCGGCGATTGGAGCGGTGATGTGGCAGAAGTCCACCTGTACCTGGTCGAATTGCACCGTTCCTTGGTCGTTCTTTACCGTGCCTTCGTCCTGGAGCACGAGCTTTTCCTGGTCATCCAGGATTTGCTTGGCAATTGCTTTGCGCCCCCACGCGTCGCGATAGCGTTCCAGGTCCATCTGCGCTTGGGCAAGCAGATTCTCGTCTCGCTCCAGCGCCCCTTGCGCCTGCAAAAGCATTGCGCGGTACGGACGCGGATCGATGTCGATCAGCGAATCCCCCTTGTCTACCCGCTGGCCCTCCTTGAAATTCACCATGAGGACAATGCCATTCACCTGGCTGGTAATCGAAGCGGTATAGACCGGGGTGACCGTGCCGATTGAGTTCAGGTAGACACCGATGTCACCCTTTTGGGCTGTCGCGCTCGTCACGGTGATCCCTGTCTTAACGCGCGCCGCAGCCGCGGCCGCCGCTTTTTGGGCCTCCTCGTGGTGGTATATGACCAGCACGATGACAACCGCAAGGACCAGGAGCAACAGACTCCACAAAACGATTCGCCTAACCTTATGTCGGGAACGTGCCGGAGCAGAAACCGGGAGTTGATGGTCAGGTCCAACGGCTGAATGCTCGTTTATGTCGTCTGTCAATCGGGATCTCCTTTTTCAACTCCGAATCCTGCGCTTCGTTATCACGCGACTTGGTTGTTCGAGATCATCCTGCGCAGAAGGGACCGCAGTCAAATCCTTTTGTTCGTTGGAATCTTCAGGGCCACAGCCAGCCCCTGATCCCTAAGCTCAAACACTTGTGGACGGTCATCCATGCACAACACGGTGGGTGAGTCCATCGCCACATCATCCTCTGGATCTTTACAAGTTGGATTTGGCTCGCCGTTGCACGGCGTGTATAACAGCCAAGACACAAAAAACCCGCCACGACTTGGTGACCCATGCCATGCGAGTTGAAACAGCCCCTCCACTAGGGCCTAGCTATGCTCACGAAAAAATAATCAACCAATGAACGCCTGTCTGTACAAAATTGCACACTCTCGAAAGACGCCCCATGGTGCGGCCACTCAGTTCACTTGGCTTCTATCTGATCATGGCCATGGGCTCCGAACAGGCGGGCCTGACTGGTCTCCAGGGATTGATCGTTCGTAAGATCGTGGTGGTCCGCTCCGTTTTAGACCTTCAAGACGCACTCGCGACCATCCGGCACACGCTGGAAGATAATCAGTGAGCCCTCAGTAGATTGGTCAACCCGTGATGAGCACTCGGAATGGAGGTGTTGCGACCGAATTAGCTCAAGTTCAACGCAGGGGGTACGATTCTCTCCTGCACTGTGCCCGAAATCAGGACACGCACGCGATCAAGAAGATCAGTTGTGTCGAGCGCATCTCAACAGATAAATGCTGGCCCAAAAATGGGAACAACTTGGGAACAAACAATGCCTAATACGGTGCAAAACCATGATGCATGGCATAGGAAAATGCTAGACGAACCAACTACTTAGCGTTTCTGCGCCTGCCTTGGGCGCACCACCCGCGACTCCAACAACTCCGTGCATTTCTTCGAACTACTAACGTCTCCAACAAATCGGGGAATCTGCCTTTCGCTCAAAGGTAACTCGAACGGATCGAGAACGTTGGATTCTGGCACAGTTTTGGCACAGCGACACTTGGCCGCGTTCCGGTTGTCAACACTGCTCAACGAGACGAGCCTCTCAAAGGATGCGCGGCTGCAGTAGCCCGCAGTAACCCGAACGGTTGGCGCGTTCGACTGCTTGGGTGCGAACGCGAAGCTATTGGACGCAAAGCCTGGCTCTGCGGGTTTCAAGTGTCCGCGGTGGGTTATGCAGGGTCCCGCCCCTTGTGGTGGGAGGAAACGCTGTATCGCGGAGATTCTTAGGAGTTTCACCACAATCGCCCCGCCCCGGGAAGATTGATCACATGGCAAGGTGCGAGTCCCTATGTGGTTACGGGGAAACATCAAAGATGAGCGTACTTGCCTTTGCATGCGCCGTCGCTTTCCTCGCGTCACCCGCCGCGGCGCAGGGATCGTTGATCTCGACAATAATGAATTCCCCGACCTTTTCATAACCACCGGCAGCGTTTACCCGGAATTGGAGCGAACTCTTCCCCAGTAACCGAACAAAACTCCGCGCGTTGTTTTTCGAAACCTAGGCCATGGCAGTTTCGAGGAATTGATCCAAGAAGCCGGGCTGGGTGTCGCCGCCTCCCACTGGAGTCGCGGATGCGCGTTCGGAGATTTCGACAATGAGGGTGACATCGACATTCTCATCGTCAATCTGAGCGAACCGCCGTCACTTTTGGGCAATGATCTGAGCAATAGGAATCACTGCTAAAAGTAAAACTGATAGGAACAAAATCGAATGGGAGTGCCATTGGAGCCAGGGTTTCGGCGCGCTACGGTCGGAAGATTCAAGCTCAGGAAGTTCTAAGTCAGTCCAGCTTCTATTCTGCAAGTGATCCGAGCCTGCACTTCGGTCTGGGAGCAGAAACTGCCACCGATCTCGAAATTCGCTTGCCAAGCGGCCTGCGAGAAACTCTGAAGGGCGTGCAGGCCAGTCAAATTGTTGTGGTCAAAGAAGGAATGGGAATCGTTACGAACAAGAAACCGGCCAAGGGTTAAACCTGGCCGCCTTTGGATCCCTCACACAGCCTGCCACCGGGAAAAAACAAGAGGAAGAAGTGAACCCACCCTAGCTGCTCACTTGTAAGGGGTGGGTCCCACCCGGCTAATCTGCCTAGCCGAGTGGGACGCGGTTGGGGTGAAAGTTAGAAGGTGAGGTGAAGCCCGAACTGGGCCGATCGCGGAAGGTTTTGTGAGGTCGACTGGCCAAATTGGGCGCTCGCCATATCGCTAACCGGTTGAGTGAGATTCACACGGTTGAAGATGTTGAAAATGTCCGCTCGGAATTGCAAACTGTAGCGCTCGAAGGTGAACACCTTCGCGATTTGCATGTTAACGTTAGCCAATCCGGGACCTATATAAGTATTGCGTCCTAGATTCCCCTCGCTTCCCAAGGATGGGATCGGGAATGCCGAGACAGAAGCGAAGCCCTTGATGAAGTCACTTCGGTTTCCGGTCGATACGGCTCCGGCTGCTGGTCGGTTCGGAGTATCGTAATCGTAGCCGTCGGCATTGAAATCGCCGCTACCGGGTTTCAGCCCGATGACGTTTCCGCTGGCATCGAAGATCGGACTAAATGCGGCGCTGCTATAGACGGTGAAGGGCAAGCCACTTTGCAGAACCACGATGTTTGACATTCGCCATCCACCGAGAACAGTCTTCCCGACTCCCTCCTTGAAGGGCGACGGCAAGTCCCAGAGACTGTCTGCGGTGAACCTTTTGGAAACATCGAAGTCCGACAAGCCATGCTGAAACGGAACGTCGAGAGCATTGAAGATTGCCTCACCGTTGGCCGTTCCATTGTCGTTACTACTCATATCATCGGTTGATTTCCCGAACGTATAAATTCCCCTGAGCTGCCAGGAATGGTTCATACGTTTGGTGAGCATAAACGTGCCATAGTCCCCGTCGGCAATGCCGATGGTGCGGCCATAAATGATCGCGCCGAAGTTTGGGTTCAAGCGGGTCTGAACGCCCTTGTTAATGATCAGATCGTCAGGGAAACGGTTCACGTCCGTTTGGACGTACAGATGATCGCTGTGCGTGCCGTTGTAATCAACCTCGGCGGTCAGGCTGTGCCCTAGATCCTTCTGTATCGCCAGCATCCAGATATGGGTACGCGGCTGATCAACATTCGGTTGTACGCCCGACGTAAGAGCGTCAATACCGACGATGCCTCCAGCGGGACTCGTTTGAAACGAAATGTTCGGTACGGGCCAGACGGTTCCAGCCGAACTCCCGAAGCCATAACTGAATGGATGCAAAATGCTGTCCACGTTGAAGGATGGGTTGACCCAAGTTGGGGGATTGGCACGAGATGGAAACGACCAGGAACCATCCGCAACATTGCTATAGAAGAGTCCATACCCTCCTCGCACCGCCATTTTGCCGTTACCGAAAACGTCCCAGCCAAAACCGATGCGAGGTCCAAACCCCATGGGAGTGTTGTCGGTTACGTAAGCGTTATTGCCGCCCCGAACGGACATAACGCCGGTGGCCACCTGTTCGGCAAAATCACTGCCGGCACCAGGCGTAAAGAACGGCATTGGTGTGGTCGAACTATGGTTGTTCCCCCAGTGACCGAAGTAGTCGTATCGCAGACCGAGATTCACCGTTAAACGCTTGTTCACTTTCCAATCGTCCTGGACAAATGCGCCGTAATACACCCAACGGAGCACATTGTAAAGGTTGGTGGCCAAGCCGCTGTTCGCCACTGTAAGTGCCGGTCCAGTCTGTGAAAAAGGTTCGTCCTGGGCAAAGTCGATAATATTGCTGAAGTTGAAAGTCGGCCGCAAGTCAACGTTCTCGAAGTTGTCGTCATCGTGATGGCGGTCAAAGTCGGCGCCAGCGTAGATGGTGTGCTTGCCGTGCGACCAGGTGACCACATCGTGCCAATTAAAATTCTCGTGCACCCAGCCGTCGCCCCCCCAGTTAAAATACCCGGAATCGCCCGCGATGTACGCGACGGGAAGGTCCTTGAAGGCATTACTCTGCGTGTTCGGGACCCAGCCCACCGCCCGAACGACCGTAAAACCCGCTTCGTTCAGGAGTGTCGGAGAAAAGGTGTGCGTCCAGTCGAGTTTGCCGTAAAAACCGGTATTCGGCTCAAAAATCCGAAGAACCGGGTGGGGATCCGTTTGCTCTTGATTGGAATAGGTTCGGAAGAGGTCGAAGAATAGGCGGTTTGAGTAATTGATGTTGTAGTCCACGCGGGCATGATACTGATAAGCATTGTGGGTCGGGCTCTCCGAAATATTCGCCGTCCCAACGGCAGGCAAATCTGCGGGAAACGCCGAATTCGGATAAGAACCAGGATTTGCCGCTTCGACCTGGGCTACGGTGAGGATGTTCGACGTGGGATTAACCGCCGGTGGCGCCATCTTGAAAAAGGCACTCGCAACACTGTTCGGGAAGTTCGACTCCACAAACTGCGCTAATTGGGGCGTCTCGACAGACACTATCTGATTCGTCGCATTCGAAGAAAGCAAACCAAAGGCGCCAATGAAAAAGAACAACTTATTCTTCAGGATGGGACCACCAAAAGTTCCCCCGAATTCGTTCCGCCGGAACACGGGCATTGCCCGGCAACCCGCCTCTCCAGGCGGGCAGTATTGAAAAATTGTTCGGGAGGTAAGTGTATTGTTTGTGAAATATTCGGAGAGCGAACCGTTAAAAGAATTGGTCCCCTGTTTGGTGAAGACCTGCACGTACGCGCCGCTGTAGCGGCCCTTGGAAGCGTCGAAGGTGGCCCCTGAAACGCGTACCGCCTCAATGAAGTCCGATTCTGGAGTCAAGTTCACAACGCCGTCACGGGAGGCGCTGTTCACACCAGAGCCGTCAACGTCGTATTCGTTGCTTTCCTGGCGCTGCCCCACAGCGTTGATTTGGTAAGCGGGTTCCTGTTCGAAACTGTCATTGTTGGCCGATCCGGAAGCAAGCGCTCCGCCGCTGGGCATACCTGAACCGGTAATGCCAGGAGCCAGCTCGATCATGCTGGTGTAAATATTTCTTCCGAGCAAAGGCGCATTACCGATGGTCGTCTCTGAAAGTTCGCGCGTAGTGTTGCTCCTGTCAGTCTCAACTTCCGCTACCGTTGCTGTAACCTCGACGGAAGACGCCTGTGTCGGCAATAACAGTGACGGATACAACGTCTTAACCTCGTTCGATTCGAGTTGCACATCCGTCTGAGTCCAGGTCTTGAATCCGGCCGCTTTAATTTCGATCGTGTAGACTCCTCCCGGCAAAGATGGGATGCGGAAATTGCCGCTCTCTGTGGTGACAGAAAATTTACTGACGTGCGTGGCCTGGTTGGTGACGGTCACATTTGCATTGGGAACTGTCCCTCCGGATTGTTCCACAACCACGCCCGTGAATCCGCTGTTGAATTGGGCAAATGCACCAGGCACGGCTATAAGAAAAAATAGCATGCATAGAGCAAGTGAAATTGCTTCTGATTTGAAACGAACTAAAAATGCCATCGTACCTCCTTTAAAATGTGCAAACTCACTTCTGAGCTGATTCAATACTTGGTCTTTGCTGCTCTTTCAATTTCTCGGACTGCTGCTGGCTTTCGAACCGGTCGATCAATGCCTGGCCCGCCGCTCGCCTTCCCGTGCGCAGATAGAGCCGCGCGAGTGTGTATTCCGCGTGCGCGTGGTTGGGATCCAATCGCAAGCACGTGACGAGATTTTGCTCCGCAAGTTTGGGAGACCCCTGCAAATACAGCTTGGAGAGTTGGTAGTACGAGTCAGCATAGGAAGGATTAAAACGAATGGCTTGCTGGAAAGCGTGCTTGGCTTTCGCCTCAAGCCCCGGATCGGCTGGACGGCCTTCCTGTTGCTGGACTAGAATTTTGCCGAGGTAGTAGTGCATGTAATAGTTGTCTGGGAAGTCGTGAATAGCAGCCGTAAGCGTGGCCTCGGCCTCCTGCAACTGCCCCGCGTGTGCGTGAGCAATCGCCAGGCTAAGCAGAGCGACGCTGTTATCTTTTTGCAGCTGGCTGGCGTTGCGCAGACTTTCTTCGGCTTCCTCCAGGCGTCCCAGATTTACGAGAACGACGCCCTTCTGCACCAATAAGCGGTAAGAATTGGGGATATGCTCCAGCCCAACGTTGGCAGCTTCCAATGCCATGGGATAATTGTCATAGTCCACGCAGATTGTGCTGAAATCCAAATAATTATCTTCCCTTGCTGAGTCCAGTTTCGCTGCCTGCCGCAGCGACTGCAGCGCCAGGCCAAGGTCACCATTCTTCTGAGCGACATTGGCCAAAAGATTCAAGGAGTCGCTGTCCGGGTTTGTGGCCGCAAGATCTTTCAGGATTTCTAGAGCTTCCTGCGAACGATTCATTTGGTCGAGCACGACCGCACGTTGGTAGGCGAGCCGCTCAAGTTGACTGTCCTTTGCACCAGCCTTATCCAATGCGGCCAAGGCCTGCGGGTTTTGCCCTAGTCGCGAATGCAACTCCGCCGCTTTCAAGTATTGGGAGGCTGAAATTCCGGGAATGCTGTCGAGACCGCTGAGCGCGGCTTTGGCCCTGTGCAACTGCTTGAGCTGGAATGCGGAATTCGCAAAGGATAGCAGGGCTTCCGGATAGCGGTATAGGAGGGGTCCAGACTGATCTAGGAGCGACATTGCTTGCACGTAGTCGCCATTCTTCTCAGCGATCATTCCGAGAAAGAGATTGGCAACCGAACGTGACGCCACCGAAGCGTTCTTCAGTTTCTGAAATTCTGTCGCAGCCAGATCGTATCGGCCCACGTTGAAATAGATGACGGCGAGATTCTTACGAGCGGGAACGAACCCCGGATCAAATTGCAGGCTTTCCAGAAAATATTGCTTGGCCTGCTCGAAATCACCTTTCAGGCTATAGGTTGCCCCGGTAGCATTCAGTAGAAACGGATTTTGATAGTCGATCCCAAGGGCCTTCTTAAATGTGGTAATTGCCTCATCCAGGTTCCCCTGTTTGGCAAGGGCGGCACCCGTGCGAAACAGTTTGTTTGCTTCCACGGAACGGGTCGCCAATATTTTTGAAGGGGTTTGGGACCTTAGGCTGACGGGCCAAATCGCGGCGAGAAACAAACAAGTAATCCACACGCAGTCGCGGCGCAAACTGGAGCGGATACATCTAACATTGGGGGCCGAGATATATTCCGAGCGACCGACTGCGAACATTATCAGCACCTCCCACCCTAGCTCGCTAAATCAGTACCTGACAGGCCGCGCCTCGACTCGCGGTCAGGAGACGTCAAATAAAAACCAAATACACGAAGACCCTTGTTCACCTTTGACGTTTGCACGGTCCCCATTTTGGATCCTTGAGCAGCAGCCTAATTTAGCGTTAATTGAAACCTTCCAAGTAATCTTGCACCCCAAAGGACTTGAACGAATTAATAAGCTATAAATGCTGGCTGTTTTTCATCCAAGTAAGCTGCGACAGAAAATAAAACGTTTCAATAACTCTTGTCAAGCATTATTTTTTGGGGCATGATAGCGCTGCTTTTGATTTGTGAGTGGGACACGGCCCGATTCCCGGTTCTGGGAAGTCCTAATTTTGGGGATTGCCGAAATCTGAGTTAATCAAGATTCCATGGAAACGGCTTGTTGCATCTGCTTCCGGCAAGAAGAAACAATGCCGGGAACTGATCGAGGAAATTACGGATAGAGCGGCGACGACTCGACAGCCAGAGAAAGCGGGACTTTCATGTATCAACCGGAAGCATACGCTATTGCACTGCTCTTCATGATCGGAAGCATGCTTTGCTGGGGGTCATGGGCCAACACGATGAAGCTGACTCCCGGTTGGCCTTTCCAACTATTTTATTGGGATTACGTGGTCGGAATTGTAATCGCGAGTTTACTGTGGGGCATGACTCTCGGCAGTCTGGGCGGGGGGCGACTGTCTTTTCTGAATAACATTAGCAGCGCCGATAGGGCCCATATTCTGTTTGCTCTCCTCGGGGGAGCTGTTTTCAATGTTGCGAACCTTTTGCTAGTTGCTGCGATCGAAATTGCGGGACTGGCCGTTGCATTTCCGATCGGCATCGGGCTGGCTCTTGTGGTGGGGGTGCTCCTAAACTACATCATTTCCCCCCAGGGCAATCCTCTTTTGCTCTTCGGAGGTGTCGTGCTGGTCGCACTTGCAATTGTTGTGGATGCCCTTGCCTACCGCAGACGGGAGATAACCAGTAAAGCTCTGGGTGCTCGTGGAATTCAGATCAGCCTGGCCTGCGGCATCCTTATGGGCAGCTTTTATCCGCTCGTTACGAAAGCAATCACAGGACAGAACGCCCTTGGCCCATATGCGGTGGCTTTTTTCTTCGCTCTCGGAGTCGCTATCTGCGCCGTACCTGCAAATTACCTCTTAATGCGCAAGCCTCTGACAGGAAGAGCTTCGGTCAGCATGAGCGAGTACGCGAAGAGCCCTGGAATTTGGCATTTCTGGGGAATTCTGGGTGGTGCCATTTGGTGCACGGGAGCTGTCCTGAACTTTGTTGCTTCTCACGCCCAAATCATCGGCCCCGCTATTTCATATGCGATTGGACAAGGGGCAACAATGGTTTCAGCCATCTGGGGAGTGTTCGTTTGGAAGGAATTTGCGAGCGCACCAGCCAGCGCCCGAAAACTCATTCCTCTCATGTTTGGCTTTTTCCTGGTTGGCTTGGCTGCTGTTGCCCTTGCCCCCGTAATTTTTAAATGAGGGACGAGGGAGAATTTCGGAATCAGGCCCTGGCCTGACAGACTCAGATGACTGGAATAGGAGTGACATGATAAAACGCCTTCTCGTTGTTGGAAGCATCAATCTTGATCTTGTTTCAGTGGCACCGAGGATTCCTGTTACGGGAGAAACCCTATTTGCAACCAGCTTTGCTACATACCCGGGAGGAAAAGGGGCCAACCAGGCATTCGCGGCCGCACGGCTTGGAACTACAGTGAGCATGATTGGAAAAGTCGGGAACGACGGTTTGGCGCCGAACTGTGGGCCAACCTGCAATCCGAAGGCGTAGATACTACGGCCGTCGAAGTTGCTGCCACCGCTTCGGGAATTGCGCAAATTATTACCACAGATAATGGAGAGAATGTCATTGTAGTATCGTCGGGCGCCAATGCCCACGTCTCTCCTCGCGACCTCGAAAAACATTTAGACCTCATTCGTAGCTCAAGCATGATTTTGGCGCAATTGGAAATCCCGCTTGAAACGGTGGAGTGCCTTGGGGCCCTCGCCCACAAAGAGGGCATTCCTCTTATTCTCGACCCTGCGCCTGCTCGCCAGTTGCCCTCGTCTCTGCTCAAATGTGTAGAATGGCTTACGCCTAATGAATCGGAGACATGCTCCCTCTTGGGTCTCAAAGCACAGGGAGTTTCTCCCTATTCAATGGAAGAGGTTGCCGGCATGCTCTTAGAGGGCGGCAGCCGCAATGCTCTGCTCAAACTTGGTAAGCGCGGGTGTTATCTTGCATCCGCAGGTGGCAGACGGATATTTCTGCCCGCGTACGCGGTCGACGCAATCGACACGACGGCAGCCGGAGATGCTTTCAACGCAGCTTTTGCGTCCGCATTGCTCGAAGGTCATGATCCGGTTCGCAGCGCTTCATGGGCTTCCGCCGTTGCCGCTATTTCAGTGACTCGGCGAGGGGCGCAGCCATCAATGCCGACGCGGCCAGAAGTCCAAGTTTTCCTGAAAGAACGAGAAGGAGCTAGACAGCGAGTTTAGCCACAGAGCCAGACACTGATCGAAATTCCAAGCTTTTCCGCATCTGTAAATATCCATATATCTTTGCATGTCTTCCGATCGAGGAGAAATCACACGCTTGCTAAACCAATTATTCCCCCTCGATTTTCGTGCTGGGGGTTTTCTGCAGCGCCTTTGGATTGACACAGTTCACTTCTTACGCGTCCGGCCCACAAGGCTCGCCAGCCTCTTCTTCGAACTCTCCAGATGCAGAAAGTGCTGCTTTCGCAGGATGAAATGTGGATAGAAAGACTCGCCAAGAAGCTTGCTAAACATATTCAAATGGCTTGCGAGCCGCCACACTACGATATACGGAACGGTGAACATGATAGTCTTCTGTGCGACTTCCCTCGAAGCGCGCCGCAGGAACGCGAGCGCTTCCTCAAACTCACGGAGAGCGAATTACCTTGCCGCCGCAACTTTTCTAGGACTCTTTCTTGCCGTGCGGGGCATTCTCGATACACTCCAAGACGAATGCTCCAGCGGGAGGACGGAGTTACGGAGCTTGAGTTCTGTGTCCAACACCAGGCGCTTCGGGCTGCCTTTGCGGCCTTTAATGCGCTCCAGGAGCAAATTCGCGGCGGTGGCGCCGAGCTGGTAGCCGGGCTGATAGACCGAAGTGAGCGCTGGGCTCGTATACTCGCAGAATTCCAAGTCATCGAACCCGACTAACGAGATCTCTTCCGGGCAACGAAGGTCAAGCTCATGAATGGCGTGAAGGACGCCCAACGCCATCAGGTCGTTGAAGGCAAAAATAGCAGTCGGACGGGGCAACATGCGCAGAAGACGTCTCGCGGCCTGAAATCCGCTGCGCGTATCGAACACCGCTTCTTGCACGAATTCCGCAGGAAGTGGCAGATTCGCTTCTATGAGTGCTTTCCTGAAACCTTTTAAGCGTTCGACGGAGTTGGCAAGAAGAGAAGGTCCGGTGATGACCGCTATGTAACGATGGCCCGACTGAATCAGGTGCTGGGTCGCGCGGTATGCGCCCAGCTCATTCGCCACGACGACCGAGTCGCCCGTCCAGCCGTCGGGACGGCGGTCGATGCAAACAGCCGGCGGGATGCCAGCTGCGCCGGGCTTGAGACTGGAAGCAATGTCACTGCCGGCTGCCGGAATAATCAGAAGGCCCGCGGCCCGATAGGAACGAAGTTCATTGAAATAGAGGGATTCCTTGGCGGGATCGTTATCGGTATTACAGAGGATCACCCGGTAGGAATGCTTGAACGCAACGTCTTCGGCGCCGCGCACGAGGCCTGGAAAGAAGGGATTGGTAATGTCCGGGATGATCATGCCGATCATCCGCGTGCGATTCGTACGTAACCCTTGAGCAAGTGCGCTCGGCTGAAAGCCCAGGTTGCGAATCACTTCGAGCACACGTTCACGGAGTTTTGGTCGTACAGGCGCGGTGCCATTGACCACGTGCGAAACCGTGCCTATGGAAACGCGAGCGCGTTCGGCGATCTGCCGCATTGTTACAGGAGCTGTCATCTTCTAGAACTTCTCATTATATGTTAGTCGCGGCGATATGCAACGCAGTGCGACCGCTTCCGTAAAACGGTTCAACGTGCGTCCTGTATGAGGCGGAAACCCAGCCCGCCGGAACGATCCATGCTTCCCGCCATCAACAAGAGTTTCCAATGTTCCGTCAATTTATATGGCTGGGAGAAATACCAGATCGATCCTTGCGGCTTGTAATAGCTTCCGCCTCGCAGAATGCTGGCTCGTGTATGCTCGTCAAGAAATTCATCCGTCCCTTGCCAGACGTTGCCGACAAGATCCATCACTCCAAACGGGCTGGCGCCTTTGGGATGCGCATCGACCGGATCGGGACCGCGCATCGTGCGGCTCTCATCCGGCTCGGGAACGGCGGTTGCGTCCCACTGGTTGCCCCAAGGATAGAGGCAGCCATCCGTGCCTTGCGTCGCATAATGCCATTCCCATTCGTGCGGCAGGCGCTTCGTCGAGATAACAGTCAAGGATGTACTTGCCAGCAACAGAATCATATAAGAAGCGGTCCTGCACCATCATCTGCGGCTACATGAAACTGGACTGCGTCCAGAGCGGTTCCGGGATTTCGTAGTGCGCGCCATAGTAGCCAATTCGGATGCGGCGCTCGTTACGCCAGTGCATAATGTCCTCCAACCAGATTTGGTGGTCTTCAGGAGTGCAAGGCTTGTAGCTGCCTTCCCAGAGACCCTTCATGTTCAAGCAATCATGGCTTTTAGAGGACAAAACATCTGAGAAAGAAGAAGCCGGGTTTTCACATCCGCTCCATGACCTAGTGCGTGGAGTGCCCCAAACCGGCGTGATTATAAACCGTTTCAAAATAGTTGTCTAGTCCATGGACTCTTGCATTATATTGTTGACGCTTCGTCCATCTGAGATTGTGTTCCCTGCCTTTCTGGCACGCACTGTATGTCCTCAACCATGATGTGTTTGATACATTCTACGGGATTGAGCGTGTTCCGACCGTGGAGAAATACTTCTGTAGTCCTCATCCGTCCGGCAATCGGAAGCCAAAGGATGGGAGTCAGGCAGTTTAAACTAAGTGGCGCAAAAACCAAGGCGCGGAAGTCTTCTGGAACACACCAATCCAGCGGCTGCGACCTCCGAGGAATAGGTGCCGCCACTCCAATCAATCACTTCCAGTCCTGCGCGATGGGCTGTTTCCGTGATCGCTGCGGCTCCACGCTAGGTCCGGTGGCCGCACCACAGGTAGTATTCGTCGAGTGGCCCGAGATTCTCCCCGACGGGAATAGCGCTAGAGCCTGTCGTGTCGATGGCAAGTGAGGCTACGCCTGACTTCCAACTCGCCATGCGCTCCGCGAAGAAGGCGATCGCTTTGCAGCCCACGCTTGCCGCCGCTCGCGGTGTGCTGGCAAAACTGTACATGGAAAACGGGCAGTACCAGGAAGCGATTGAGCAGGGCAGGAAATCGCTGATCAGCGATCCCAAAGGTCTAACCGCAGTGTACCGCCTGATTCAGGCGTTGCGGAAAATCGGGCAGAAGCAAGAAATCCCCGAATTGCTTCAGCGCCTGGCCCAGTTCCGCGAACAGGCGACGCAAGATGAACGGGAACGTTATCGCTACAACCTACTCGAAGATGACACGCCCACCAAGCAGCCAGCAAAGCCATAGGCGCAGGGCATTCTCTATTTTGTGGTTTTCGCCTGAAGTCCGAGAAAATGTTTACTCGCACTGTTCTTCGGGCGATAATTGACATCTGACATTGCATTATCAAGAAAGGGAAATCTGTCGGAATGACCTTTTCGCGTCGCACGTTCATGCGATTTTCCCTGGGGTCGGCGATCTCCATGACGGCCGAACGACTGCTTGCGCAAGGGATGGGAGGCCGCGTGGCCAAGCCCCTGGCCCGGCAGGCCCCTTCGGGCCGTCCCTTCAACGCGCACTTCGTTGATGTGGCGGCCGCTGCCGGGCTGACTGCACCGACCATATATGGTGGTCTGGAAACC
>Ga0181521_10001583_pt1 | contig 27864 bp, 18 predicted proteins | sample PEATcosm2014_Bin_32_FD_119764 | JGI IMG/M metagenome (GOLD analysis project Ga0181521, IMG submission 119764) | Peatland microbial communities from MTU Mesocosm Facility, Houghton, MI, USA - PEATcosm2014_Bin02_60_metaG | ecosystem: Environmental > Terrestrial > Soil > Wetlands > Peat | place...
CGGCGATCCATCCCCTCGACCAGATCAGCCTCTGTGCTTTTTCCAGACAGGCTGAGCCGCCGGAGAATGCCCATCCGTGAAACGGCCGCCCTGGGAGGTGGCTGATATCATCCGCAAGTCTGGCCGGCGTTTCATGGACCGCTTTGAGAAATACCTCGCCTGGCCGCAGTGCCAGACCAACGCCCGCGATAAGTGGTTGGCCGCTCGCCAGCAAGAGTTACTGCCAGTGGGCTACTACCACCTGGTGTTCAGCGTCCCGCACGCCTTGGTCCCCCTCATTTGGCAGAACAAAAAAGTCCTCTTCAGGCTGCTCTTCGAGGCCAGTGCCGAAACGCTCCTGGAGGTTGCTGCCGATCCCAAGCACATTGGTGCCGAGATCGGCTTCCTGAGTGTTCTGCATACCTGGGGCCAGACCTTACAGCCGCATCCCCACGTTCACTGTGTGGTGCCCGGCGGCGGGTTGTCGCCGGATCATCAACCGTGGATCCGTGCGCCCAATCACTTCTTCCTGCCGGTTAGGGTGCTGAGCCGGGTCTTTCGCGGCAAGTTTGTAGCGGGGCTACGACGAGCCTTTCGCCAGGAGAAGCTCGTCTTCTTCGGAACCTGCGGATCACTGGCTCAGCCGAAGACGTTCTATGATTTCCTGCGAACACTATTCCGCGACGACTGGGTCGTGTACGCTAAGAAGCCTTTCGGTGGGCCGGAACACGTGCTCCACTACCTTGCCCGCTACACGCATCGCGTCGCCATCTCGAATCATCGCCTGGTCGAGATCGCCGATACTCAGGTGAGCTTCCGCTGGAAAGATTATGCGCACCACAGCAAGCGCCGCGTAATGACGCTGACCCACGAGGAGTTCTTGCGGCGTTTCCTCCAGCACGTCTTGCCTCGCGGGTTTCCCCGCATCCGCTACTTCGGGTGGTTTGCCAACCGCAGGCGTGGAACGCTCCTGCCGCTTTGCCGTACCCTGCTGGCCCTCCAACCAACACCGGTTCCGATAAAGCCGGCCGTGGCGCCGATGCTCTGGCTGTGCCCTTGCTGTCAGGCACCCATGCGGGTCGTCGAACGGCTGACGGCCAGCCAACTACGCCGAGAGGAAAGTCGCCCGGTCAAACGCCTTGACAGCTCTTAACACCGCACCACGTTCGTTCACTGGGCGTGGCTTCGGCGACACCTTACTTCACGTGTGTCTGCTCCGTCCACACGACTGCTTTTCGTCGCCCGCAGTGCCTGACAACGGTATTGCCGCAGCCCTTTCCAGCCGGGATCTCGCCCCGCCCCAGTCCTGCAACCTCCGCCAGCCGTACTCTATCCCGGACTTCACTGGAGACATCAGCATTCAAAACCCATAGGTCGCGGCACCCCAGGCGCCGCGCCAGCCGCTTCCGATAGAGATCTAGCGTCAACCGACCGAGGCCCTGATGGACAACTCCACCCTTCCGGTTTCAACCGCTTCGATGTACTCAACCGGCAGACCACTTGCCGTCGCCAGGGCTTTCACGGTACAGCCAAGATCCTGACGGGCGTGGCGGATGCACTTTCCAAGTGCCGATGGGATCGAAGGCAAAGCGCCGGGAGATCTTGGCCCTTTGTGGCCCAATGCCCGACCGACTGGCCTTTTTTGGCCCACCCTGTCGAACGCAGAATCAACAACTTGCGGCCATCGCTATTGATCCTGAAGGGGTTGTTTTACTTTGACACGGTAGAGGTCCGGCGTTCGAGTCGCCGCGGGCCCACCACTGTTTTCAAACACATTAAAGCTGACGCTGGTGGAGCTTAGCCTCCGGAACTATCAAGGGGTGCGCTTTTACTTGCGCGGTTCGAAGCGCACTTCAACCTCGGTTCTCACTTTGACGGGGTGACCGCCTTGGACCGGCGGCTGATAACGAAACTGAGACCACGGCACAGTCTCACACAGTTGCGCGCCGGTTTCGAGCTCGGAGATTTTCCCTGCCGGGTCGATGTCGACTTTGCAACGAACCGTTCCCCCCGCGGGCTCCCAAAGGGGCGCAGTTAGAACGCCTGGATTCGCAATCAGAAAAGCGCTTTGTTTATCCGCCGGAACGGCAACCTCGGGGATGTCTTTGTCCTCGACCGCGGCGTCTTTCTTGGGTTCCGCGGAACCGGTGCCGCTGTCCGCCGCCGTAACGGGCCGTATCCGCTTGACCAGGAATACGGGCCGGGCGGGATACCGCTTCACCATGGAGCACAAAAGCGAGGCATTCGCATCGATCGCATCGAAGGACAGGTTGCTCCAGGCCATCCTGACGACACGCTGGCAGCTCGATTCGAGCGGATAGCCGTTCTTGCCCTGGTCGGGATCGCCAATATCATCAAAGGCCTTTTGCGCGTAGACGCCCTCGGCAATATACTCGCTCCCGTGGACTACGTCAGCGGCCGTCATAAAGAACAGGCGGTAGCGATGCAGGCCCTCCCACAGGTACACGGTAGGTCCGCCCGCGTTCAGAGCGGCATCGGTCGCCCCGTTCGATACCACCAGAACCTGGGCCTTTCCCTGGATTCTGTCTGGCGCGGTTGCGGCTTTCTTGGATTCTTTGGCCGGCTCGCTGGAGCAGCCGCCCAAGGCGGCAAGCGTCAGTACGAGAAAACAGAAAATGCGTGTGTTGCAGTTCATTCGTCGTGCCCTCGCTTTCGAGACGTTCTCGTCCGAATCTGAAGGTATCACGGGGCATCGTCGCTTACAACGCTGTAAGCTCCTCGAAGGCGCCGTTGGAGGAATACCGATTCCATTTTGGCCGCATCGCGCCCACGCGCGCATGTGGCGATCCGGATCGGGCCCCTCCGCCCTACCAGCGCAGCCAGGAGAATAGACCGGGCTGTCGGAATCCTTCGAGCGTCCAGATATCGCCGCTGGGGTTACTGACCGAGGTGACAAAAGATCCACCGTCGGGCGCGAGGCTGAAGCCGCGAACCTCGGCGGCGAGGGAAAGCGGCAATCCGCCAAGCGCCTTTTCGACACGCGTATCGATATCCATGCACGCGATGACGCGGCGGCGATCCGCAGTTTCACTGATGCCGTAGAGCAGCTTGCCATCGCGACTCCAGCCGAACACCAACCAGCGGTTCTGGGTGAGCGGGAGACTCTCCTTGCCATCTTCGGATACCAGCGTCAGACCATCGGTGGTGACACACGCGATCCAGTGGCCATTGGCGCGGTTCCACCGGGGATGAGCCGGCAGACAGCCTTGGCGAATCACCGTGGGCACGGAATTCCCGCCCGAGGCGGCTTTGACCAGCGACCAATTTCCCCCGTTGTTGCGCAGATACGCGATCGAGGAACCATCGCCATTCCAGGAGGGGGACCTCTCATCGGCATTCTCCATCGAGAGCCGAACGGGCTTGCCGCCGGCGACGGCCGAGACGTAGATCGAGTGGCTGCTGCCGCCGGCCACACAATACGCGAGGCGGCGGCCATCGGGCGAGAAGTTTGGCTCGCTGATCTCGGCCACCCACGCCTGGCCGAGATCTTTCCTGGCCACCAGCGGCCGGTCCCAGCCTTCCCGTACGCTGCGCAGCCAGATTTCGGAGTCGCCTGTGCGGTCCGTCGAATAGGCGAATTGGTCGCCGCCGGGAGCCCAGGACGGGTCGAACTCATTGCGCCTGGTGCCGTATAGAGTCCGCACTGGCGACCCGTCCAAAGGAACCGAAATCACATCGAAATTGTCCTCGCTGGCGATGAAAACGATACGCCTGCCGTCGGGAGAGACGGCAGCTTCGACGGCATCGTTGGTGAGGAACGTCAGCGGACGCATGTGACCGTTGCGCGTATCGACAAGCTGCAGGTCGGATCCGAAGGAACCCGGGGCCGGACCGCCGAAGACGACGTGGCGGGCATCCGGCATCCAGGAAAATGGGCTGGCACGCTGCACCATGGAAAAGGTCTCTCGTGGCTGCCGGTCGGGCCAGGAAATCACCCAGAACTCGGAGTTGCCGTCCCAGCGGGAAATCCACGCGCCCAGGCTTTTGCCGCCGGGCGAAAATGCCAGGTAGCCGGACTGGTATCTGGCGGAATCGAAGGGGCGCCCGGTGAAACGCCGCGGCTGGCTGCCGGAATCGGCAAACCACAATGAGAGGCGGTCCTTGCCGGTGGGGTCGGCGCGCAAAAATGCGAGCGTGTTTCCGCGGCGGCTGATGGCGGCGGACGCACCGCGTTCGATTACCTCGGCCGAGCCGCCGGTGGCGCCGATGGCATATAGTCCGCTCGCGGAGGCGCCGGCGTTGAAGAAGTAGATGCGGGAGTCGTCCGGTCACCAGAAGGGCCCTTCGCAATCGGTGGCCGAATTGGTGATCTGGGCCGCCATGGGAGAGTTCAGGTCGCGGACGAAGACTTGGCGCACCCCGTTGGTGGCTGCGGTAAACGCAATGCTCTTTCCATCGTTGGAAAACACCGGCGAGTGAGCGACCTCGCCGGAGATGGTGACCGGCCGAATGTGGCTGGCCGCCAGGCTGGTGGCCGATGGCGGGATCAGCAGCTCACCGGTCCCTATGACGCCGATCGCCAGGCCGGCGAGGCCCACCAGTATGGGAACCACTTTGCTGCGGCGCGACGGTTTGCGCTCAGGCGCCGGACCGGGAGCGCCGGAGGCGATTTCGTCAACATGAGCACGAATGGTCTCCAGTTCGCGCTGCAGATCGGCGGTGGAAGCGTAACGTCCGTCGCGGTCCTTTTCGAGGCAGCGCTCCACGCACCAGCGCAGTGGCTGAGGAACGGCCGGGTTCAGTTCCGCCAGCGGACGCGCCCGTTCCTCCACGATCGCCGCCATCGTGTTGATCGCGCTGCTGCGCGCAAAGGCGACCTGGCCCGAAATCATCTCGTACAGCACCAGGCCGAAGGAGAACTGGTCCGTCCGATGGTCCAGCGGTTCGCCCTTGACCTGCTCGGGACTCATATAAGTCGCGGTGCCGACCACAAAGCCAGGCGCGGTATGGCCCGAATCGGCGCCCGCCGCCGTCGCCTCCCGGCGCACGGATTTAGCCAAACCGAAATCGAGTATCTTGACCAGTCCTTGGCCAGTGACCATGATGTTGGCCGGGTTGATATCGCGGTGGATGATGCCCGCCTGGTGTGCTGCGGCCAATCCAGCGGCTGCTTGAATCGCCAGATCCAGCGTCTTCTTGAGCGGGACCGGGCCCCGTGCAATGACGGCCTTCAGCGGTTCGCCGCTCACCAGTTCCGTGACGATGTACGGGGTGCCTTGCTCCATGCCAACGTCGTAGACGGTAAGAATGTTCGGATGGTTCAGGGAGCTGGCGGCGCGAGCTTCGAGCGCAAAACGGCGCTGGCGGTCGGGATCCGCGATGCCCTCCTGGCGGAGCACCTTGACCGCAACTTCGCGCCCAAGACGCTCGTCCTGCGCGCGATAAACTTCACCCATGCCTTCGGCGCCTAACAGCGCCGCGATACGGTACGGGCCAAGATGACTGCCGGGGGCGAGGGACATGCCATCAGAATAATCGCATTCGTTTGCGCGCAACGCAAGGCCGCCGGTGAAACGGGGCGGGGCTCGAAGAGCACCGCTGCCCAGCCTCGCCCGCCAGAGCGTGTACGGGCGATATACTGTTGACCAGAACAACGGGATTCGATTGCCCGAAATCGAGCAGGCCGCGGTGGCTCGAGCGATTCACACCGACTGAAGGAGTTGGAGCATGCAGCGTCCACGCTTTTCCGCGGTCCCCTCGCTGGTGGGGAGCTTTCCGCACAGCGACCCGCAAGCCCTGATCGAGCGGATCTTCAGCCGATTCGCGGCGCTGCCCGCGTGGCCCCAGTTGCCGGCACGGGACTGGCTGGAGAGCATGTACGTGCAGTACTCGGAGGGCCTGCCGGGGGCGGTGGTAGACCGCGCCACCGGGCGCATCTATTTCAGCGCGGGCGACGGGTTTGAAAGCCAGTTGGAAGCGTTCTACCACGCGGTGGTGGAAGAGGACGTCGAACGCTTCGCCATCGGCCGCGACTACGCGTTGGGATTGCACCTCTTCCTCGAAACCCTGCCCCGCCTGGGCGACGCCCGGCCGCAGTGGTTGAAAGGACAGGTGACCGGCCCATTCAGCTTCGCGATGACGGTCACCGACGAGAACAAGCGCGCGCTGGCCTACACTCCCGAACTCCACGAAGTGGCGGTGCAGGGTATGGCGATGAAGGCGCGCTGGATGGCCCGGCAGCTTCGCGCAGCGGCCGATGGCGCGCTGGTGGTGCTCGACGAGCCATACCTCTGTTCGTTCGGTTCCGCCTTCGTCAACGTGTCGCGACAGGATGTGATAGCGGCCATCGGCGGCGCGGTAGAAGCCATTCACAAGGAAGAAGCCCTGGCCGGGCTGCATTGTTGCGGTAACACGGATTGGTCGCTGGTGCTCGGCACCGACCTGGATGTGATCAATTTCGACGCGTACGAATTCTTCCAGGGTCTCTCGCTCTACCCAGCCGAACTGGACGCGTTTCTGCGGAGAGGCGGTGTCCTGAGCTGGGGCATCGTGCCCCCCTCGCGTTGCGGCGCCAGCCTGGACGCGCGCGCCTTGCTAGCCGTGCTGGACGACCGCATCGGACAACTCGCCTCCAAGGGCATTGACCGCGGCCTGCTCTACCGGCACGCGCTGCTGACGCCTTCCTGCGGACTGGGGACGGAGACCGTCGAGAGGGCGGAACAGACGATGGATGCGCTGGTCGAATTGTCGAACCTGGTTCGGGAACGGGAAGGGTTCTCATGATCGTCGCCGTGATTGGCAAGGGGGGCGTGGGGAAAACCACGATAGCTTCGCTGATCCTGCGGCGTCTGATCGAGTCCGGAGAAACTCCCGTACTGGCGATCGATGCCGACCCGTCCAACTGCCTGGGCCACGCGCTCGGGATCGCCACCGGGCGGACACTCGCCGACATGCGCGAGGAATTGCGTAGTGGCGCGGGCCGGCCGCTCTCGATGGCTTCTTCCGAATGGTTCGCCCTCCAGGCCGAGGAAGCCATGGTGGAGAATGCCGGGTTCGACCTGCTGACCATGGGGCGTCCCGAGGGCAAAGGCTGCTACTGCTACGTCAACAATCTGATTCGCGATCATCTGGACCGCCTGGCGCGTTCCTACCGCCACGTTCTGGTGGACTGCGAGGCGGGCCTGGAGCACCTTTCGCGGCGGACCAGCGGCCGCGCGGATGTGCTGGTCTGCGTTGCCAACCGCTCGCGCATGGCGGCGGAGACCGTCCGGCGATCGTTAGACCTCTATCGCGACATGCATGGCGGCCCTCCGCCCAGGGCCGACCTGGTGCTCAACCAGTGCGAAGCGGGACAGGCCGTTGTTACCAGATGCGCCCCGAGCGCTCCCTTTCGCCAGGTGCTGGCGGTACCCGAGGACTCGCAAATCGCGGAGTTCGATTCCACCGGAGCCTCGCTGCTGAGCTTGCAGGCCGCTTCTCCGGCGGTGGCGGCGCTGGCCGCCTGGGAGGCCGGCGGATGAAAGTAGCGGTGGCGGGGAAGGGCGGCGTGGGGAAAACCACCGTGGCCGCGTCGCTGGCCCGCTGCTGGCGCGACCTTGGCTACCGGGTGGTGGCGGTGGATGCGGACCCCGACGCCAACCTGGCGGGAACCCTCGGTTACCGCGGCCCGGCCATCACGCCGCTGGTGCAATTGAAATCGTTGATCGAAGAGCGCGTCGGCGGCGGCGAGGGATGGGGCGGCTTCCTGCGCATGAACCCGCGCGTGGATGACATTCCGGGGCAGTTCGGAGTTGAAGTGGACGGCGTGCGGGTACTGGTGATGGGCACCATCGAACGCGGCAAACGCGGCTGCGCCTGTCCCGAGAACATCCTGCTCCGCGAGGTGCTGAACCACCTGATGCTGAACGGTCACGAACGCGTGGTCGTGGATATGGAAGCTGGGCTGGAGCACCTGGGCCGGGGAACGGCCGAAGGCGTGGATGCCATGCTGGTGGTGGTGGAACCGGGATGGGCCAGCCTGCAAACTGCGGCGCGCGTGGTTTCGCTGGCCGGTGACCTGGGAATCCGGCGGACCTGCGCGATCGCCAACAGAATTGCCTGTGCAGCCGATTTGGATTTCGTGCGCGCCCACCTGGCGGCGACCGAGATGCTGGGCGTCCTTCCCGCCGACCGCGATCTGGAACTGGAGGCCCGCACCGGCGAGATCGACCGCTGCCGGCCATTTCATCGGGAAATGCTGCGAATTGCCGGGCTGCTGGGAGACTGAAGAAATGCCGAATGCCGAGAACCGCTCCGCCGATCCCGCCGCGCGGGAAATGCTGGTCCGCGCCGAGGAATTGGGCGCCAAAACCGTCTGGGACCGTCACGACGACCTGAAGCCGCTGTGCGGATTCGGCGAACTCGGCCTGTGTTGCGACGTCTGCTACATGGGGCCGTGCCGTATCGATCCGTTCGGCGAGCGCGCGCAAGTGGGGGCGTGCGGCGCCGATGCGCACCTGATCGTCGCCCGCAACCTGGCGCGCGCGGTGGCGTGCGGCGCCGCGGCCCACAGCGATCATGGGCGCGAGGTGGTGGAGGTTTTTCGCGGCGCAGCCGAGGCTGGCTCCGCTTCGGGATACGCCATCTCCAACCCCGCGAAGTTGCTGGCGCTGGCGGCCGAATGGGGCGTCGAATCCGCCAACCGGCCGGAGCGCCACATCGCGGCGGACCTGGGCGCTCGCATGGCTTCGCAATTCGGCTTGCAGGACGGCCCGCTGATTCCGCTCGAGCGCGCCCCCGCCGAGCAGCGCCGGCGATGGGAGAAGATGGGGATCGCGCCGCGCGGCATCGACCGCGAAATCGTCGAACTGCTGCACCGCACTCACCAGGGCGTGGAATCGGACCCGGTGGCGCTGCTGCGCGCCGCTATGCGCGCCGCGCTGGCCGATGGCTGGGGTGGCTCCATGATCGCCACCAACGTGCAGGACACGCTCTTCGGTGGGCCGTTGGCCATCCGCTCGCGCGCCAACCTCGGCGTGCTCGAAGAGAAGCAGGTCAACATTCTGGTCCACGGCCATGAGCCGGTGCTCAGCGAGATGCTGGTGGCGGCCAGCCGCGAGGGCGAAATGCTCGCGCTGGCGCGCCAGGCCGGCGCCGAAGGCATCAACATCGCGGGCATCTGTTGCTCGGCCAACGAAATCCTGATGCGGCAGGGCATGCCGGTGGCCGGCAACTATCTCCACCAGGAACTGGCGCTGCTCACCGGCGCGGTGGACCTGATGGTGGTGGATGTGCAGTGCGTCATGCCCGCCCTGCCCCAGGTGGCCGCCTGCCATCACACCAAATTGGTCACCACTTCGGCCAAGGCCCACATTCCGGGCGCGGAGCACATCCCGTTCGATGCGCACGACGCCAGGCGCACCGCCAGGGAGATGGTGGCCCGCGCCGTGGAGGCGTTCGGACACCGCGATCCGGCGCGGGTGCACATCCCTCGCCAGAGCATGGATCTGGTGGCCGGCTTCACTAACGAGAACCTGCCGCACTATCTCGGCGGGCGGTTTCGCGCCGGATACCGGCCATTGATCGACGCCATCGCGTCGGGCCGCATCCGCGGCGTGGTGGCCGTGGTGGGCTGCAACACGGCGCGCATCTGCCAGGACAGTCTTCATCTGGCGCTAGTGCGGCGCCTTTTGGCGCAAGACGTACTGGTGGTGCAGACCGGGTGCAGCGCCATCGCCAGCGCCAAGGCCGGCTTGCTGCGGCCGGAAGCGGCCATGGAATTCGCCGGTCCGGGGCTGCAGGAAGTGTGCGCGGCGGTGGGCGTGCCGCCGGTTCTGCACCTGGGCAGTTGCGTGGATAACTCGCGCATCCTTTTGGTGTGTTCGGCGCTGGTGGCCGAAGGCGGCATCGGCGGCGATCTCTCGGAGTTGCCGATTGCCGCGGCGGCGCCGGAAGCGATGAGCGAAAAGGCCGTCACCATCGGGCTGTACGCGGTGGCGTCGGGAGTCTTCACCGCGTTCACACCCGTCCCGCGAGTGGCCGGAAGCCGCGTGGTGCGCCAGTACCTGGAGCAAGACGTCGAACGGGAAACCGGCGGGCGGTTCCTCTTCACCAACGATATTGAAGAGGCCGCGCAGGGGATTCTCGCCCACCTCGATAGCAAGCGCAAAGCGCTGAACCTGGTGCCCATGATGTACCAGGACGGGGTGCGCTCGAACGGAGCGGGCTCGTTCCGGTCTCTAGCAAGCTACGTTCCCCCGGCCGGGCTGGCCTCGCTCGGCTGCGGCAAGGCCCAGGAGCGGAGCCAGTTGCGGCCTCCGGAGGAATGACGTGCGCCCCGAGCTGGTTTTCGATCGCGATCATTGCCTGGCTTGCCGCAGTTGCGAACTGGCCTGCTCGGTCGAGCATTCCGAAAGCGGAACGCTCGAAGCCGCCATCGCCGAGGAGTTTCCACCCACGCGGCGCGTGGTGCTGGCTGCCGCCGGCGATGGTCTCGAAGCGCTGCGGTGCGAACAGTGCCTGGAGCCGCTGTGCGCCTTCGCCTGCAAAAGCGGCGCCCTCCGCCGCGACCCGGCCAGCGGCCGTGTGACGCTGGACGATGCACGCTGCGTCGGCTGCTTCATGTGCCTGATGGTGTGTCCCTTTGGCATCCGTCCGGATCCGGCGCGAGACCGCGTGGTGCGCTGCGACGTTTGCCAGGGCCGCGTGACGCCGGCCTGCGTGGAGGCTTGCCCCACCGGCGCCTTGCGCGCGCACACGCCGCCCGACGAGCGGGTGCGCAGCGACTTCGAAGGGCGCGTGGTGGTGGTGGGATCGTCCGCCGCCGGAATCGCCGCCTGCGAGGCCGCGCGCGAGCACGCTCCGGGATGCTCCATTACGCTGGTCAGCGCCGACGTAGCACCCTACTCGCGGCCGCTGCTCTCCTACGCTCTGGCAGGCCGCCTCCAGCCGCAGCAAACCGATTGGCGCGCCGGAGACTACCTCGAGAACGAGCTGGGCGTTCATGTGCTGGGCGGGCGCAAAGCGGTGCGTCTCGAATCCGGCCCGGGAGCGGTGGTGCTCGATGATGGAGCGGAACTGGCCTTCGACAGGCTGATTATCGCGACCGGCGCGCGGGCGGCGGGGCTTTCCATTCCCGGCGCGGACCTGGCCGGCGTGTTCGTGCTGCGCGACGCCGAAGACCTGGAAGCGATTTCGGATTGGTGCGGAAGGGCAGCCGCAACGCCGCACGCGGTGGTGCTGGGCGGCGGCAACGTGGGCTTGCAAGCGTGCGAGGCGTTCCTGGCGCGGGGACTGCGGGTGACGGTGGTGGTGGCGTCCGGGCACCTGCTCTCGCAGATGGTGGATGCGGAAGCCGGCCGCCGCATCGCGGACCTGTTCCGCGCGCACGGCGTGGATGTCCGCACCGGCCGCGACGCCATCGAGGTGATGGGCACTGCGCGCGTGGAAGCGGTGCGCCTGGATAACGGCGAACTCCTGCCAGCGGACGTGGTCCTGGTGGCCAAGGGCATTGTGCCCAACGTGGAATGGCTGCGGGGAAGCGGCATTCGAATCGGCCGCGGGATTTGCGTGGATCTCTCCGGGCGCACCAGCCTGCCGGGGATCTTCGCCGCCGGGGACTGCGCGGAAGCGCCCGACCCGTTGACCGGCCGCCTGTCGATCGGCGGGGTGTGGCCGGTGGCGTACGAAATGGGCCGCGCGGCCGGCAGCACGGCGGTGGGCATCGAGCGGGCGTCGGCCGGCGCGCCGCGCATGAATGCTTCGCGGTTCTTCGGTGAGTCGATCATCTCGGTCGGCGAGGTGCGGCCGGAGCGGCTGGCAGGCGCTCGAAGCGAAATCCAGGTCAACCGGGACGGCGCTTACCGCAAGCTGGTTTACCAGAATGGCCGCCTGGCTGGAGCGCTGCTATACAGCGACATCACCGGCGCCGGCAGCTATTATCGGCAATACCGTTCGCGGGAGTTGGCAGGCGGAAGCGCCTGCCCCACTGTAAGGGAGTGAACTGATGTCCAGGATCATCGCATCGGCGGCAATTCGCGGCGGTCACGCTTGCGTTCGGCGGGCGGAGACGATGCTGGCCGAGTCCATCGGCCGCCATGGCCGGGACACCGCCATCGGGTTTCCTTCTACCGCTTATGCTTTGCCCATCATCCTGGCGCTGACGGGAAAGCGGGTGGAGAGACTCGGGGAGCTGGAAGAAGCCCTCGGCGCCGCCCGCTCGTGGCTTCCCGCCGAACCCACCGACCGGCTCTGGCTGCCGTATCTGGGCGGCGCTCTGGATGCCGGCGCGGCCACGCTGGTGGCGCAGGAGGCGATTGAGGCCCTCAAACCGTTGCACGGCATTCCGCTCGCATTCGATTATTGGCTGGGGCCTACCACCGATGGCATCCTGCGCGAGCAAGGCATCAAGCTGGTGGATGGCCGCATGCCCGGATTCGCCGCCTGCGTGGGCGCGCTCCCCGATGACGAGACCGCCGAGCAACTGGCGCGCGACCTGCAAGAGCGCAACCTGCTGGTCTTCATGGGCGCCAATTGCGGCGGCGAAACCATGGCCGCGCAGCTCAACCGGCGCGGCGTCGAGATGAACTGGGAGACCTTCCTGGTCCCGTACGGGCCGGATACGTCGTCCATCGTGCACGCTCTCGGCTTCGCTTGCCGAGCCGCGTTCACTTTCGGCGGGCTCAAGCCGGGCGGGCTGAAAGAGACCCGCGAGATCCTGCTCTACAACCAGCGCCGGGTGTTCGCCTTCGTGCTGGCGCTGGGCGAGGTGGACGACGAGAAATACGCCACCGCCGCCGGAGCCATCAACTTCGGCTTCCCGGTGATTGCCGACACCGATATCCCGGAGATCCTGCCCAGCGGCATCTGCACTTACGAGCACGTGGTCTCGAACGTGGCCCACCGCGACATGCCCGCGCGCGCGGTGGAGGTGCGCGGCGTCAAAATCCACACCGTGGAGATCCCCATCCCGGTGCGGCACGGCCCCGCCTTCGAGGGCGAGCGCGTGCGCAAGGAAGAGGTCGCCATCGAGTTCGGCGGCAAGTACACGCGGTGTTTCGAATATCTCGCCAGCCGTCCCATGGACCAAGTGCAGGATGGGCTGATTCGCGTGGTTGGGCCGGAGATCGGCGACGTGCCGGAGGGCGCGCGCCTGCCGCTGGCGATCTTTGTGGAAGTGGCCGGCCGCAAGATGCAGCCCGAGTTCGAATCCATTCTCGAACGGCACATCCATTCCTTCCTTTCCGAACCGATGGGCGTGATGCACCTCGGCCAGCGCGACACGGTCTGGCTCCGCATTTCGAAGAAAGCGCGCGACGCCGGATTCCACATCGGGCACCTGGGGACGGTGTTGCTGCACAAGCTGAAGAACGATTTCCCCGCCATCGTGGACAAAGTGCAAGTCACCCTATTCACCGAATCCGCCGGCGTGGAGGAGTTGTACCCCACCGCCACGGCCACTTACCAGTCGCGCGACGAACGCATGGGGGCGCTCACGGATGAGCGCGTCGAGACATTCTATTCCTGCGCCCTGTGCCAGAGTTACGCGCCCAACCACGTCTGCATCATCACTCCCGAGCGGCTGGGCCTGTGCGGCGCCTACAACTGGTTCGACGGCAAAGCGGCTTACGAAATCAACCCGCATGGCGGCAATCTGCCGGTCCGCAAGGGGGATTCGGTGGACCCCGTGCTGGGGCAGTGGAAAGGCATCAACGACTTCATCCGCAACGCCTCCAACGGCGTCTTCGAGCGGTTCTCGGCCTATTCGATGATCACCGATCCGATGACTTCGTGCGGCTGCTTCGAGTGCATCGCGTGCATCCTGCCGGGGACCGGCGGAATCATGATCGTGGATCGCGAATACGATGGCGAGACCCCCGTCGGCATGACGTTTTCCTCGCTGGCGGAGATGACCGGAGGCGGGCAGCAGACGCCCGGGTTCATCGGCATCGGCACCATCTACGCCCTCTCCAAGAAATTCATCAGCGCCGATGGAGGCCTGGCGCGGCTGGTGTGGACCACCACCCGCATCAAGCAACGCCTGGGAGACAAGCTGCGGCAGCGTTGCGAGGAACTGGGCAAACCCGGCTTCTACGAGAAGATCGCCGACGAGACCGTGTGCACCGAGTTGGAACCGCTGATCGAGTACCTGGCCACGGTGGAGCACCCCGCGCTCGAAATGGGCGAGATGGTCTGAGGAGCCCTGAGCATGAGTCTGGACCTGAAACCGAAGAAATGGGCCGGCGCGCTGCGCGAGGTGACGTTGGGAGCGGGCAGCCGCCGGCCAATCGCCGTGGGCGGCGGCAACGGTCTGCCGCTCCACACCTTCGAAGCCGCGTTTCCGCATCGGCCGGCTCTGGCGCTGGAGATCGTCGACGTGGACCCGGTTCGCTGGGTGGAGAGCGTCCGCCAGCCGTGGGAAGGCGTGCTGGGCCGGCCCGCGGAGGCTGCCCGGCGAGCCGTTGAGTTCGGCGCAGACCTGCTGCTGGTCCACCTGATGGGCACCCACCCGGACCGCGGCAATCGCTCTCCGGAGCAGGCCGCCGCCGATGTCGCCGCCGTGCTGGAAGCGGTGCCGGTTCCCCTGATCGTGAAGGGGCCGGGCGCCGGCCAGAAGCAGAACGACGTGCTGGCGCGGGCGGCCGAGAGCAGCCGCGGAGAAGGGCTCGCGCTTCACTCGGCCACCAATGAAGACTACAAAACCCTGGCCGCCGTCGCAGTGGCTTACGGCCACATTCTGGTGGGAGAGAGCCCGATTGACGTAAACATCGCCAAGCAAATCAATATCCTGCTGGCGGATACCAACGTGGATCTGAATCGCGTGCTGATCGATCCTCTCACCGGCGGTCTGGGCTACGGATTGGAGTACAGTTACTCGGTGATGGAGAGAATCCGGCTGGCGGCCCTGGGGGGCGACGGCATGCTGAATTGCCCCATCGTCTGCCTGGTGGGAGAGGAGGCGTGGAAGGCCAAGGAGGCCAGGGTCTCCGCCGGCAAAGAGCCGCTTTGGGGGAGCCAGCGCGAGCGCGGCATCCACTGGGAGGTGGCTACCGCCATGACTCTGATCGAAGCCGGCGCCGAGGTGCTGGTGTTGCGCCATCCCGAGGCGCTCGAGAGAATTCGCAAGCAACTGGATTCGTGGTTTGGCGAAACTGGCGGAGGCGCTCCATGCCGTTGACCGGTTTGCAGATTTTCAAGCTTCTTCCCAACACCAACTGTAAGAAGTGCGGGTATCCCACCTGCCTCACGTTCGCCATGAAGCTGGCCGCGGGAAAAGAGTCGCTGGAGAAGTGCGCGGACGCCTCGCCGGAGGCCAAGGCGGCTCTGGGCGCGGCCTCGGCGCCGCCCATTCGAGGCGTCACCATCGGCCGGGGTGAACGAGCCGTCACGGTCGGCGAAGAGACGGTTTTCTTCCGCCACGAAAAGACTTTCGTGCGGCGTCCCGGGCTGTTCCAGACGTTCGATCCCGCCGGACTGGCGGCGGCCGAGCGCGATGCACGGCTGGACCACTGGCTCGGCATCCGCATCGAACGCGCCGGAGAGACGTTTCAGGTGGATGGCATCGCGGTGGTGGAAACGCCCGGAGCCGAGAGTGTCGCCGCCGCCGTGGCCGCCGCCGAACGCGGGTTTCCGGTGGCCATTCTCGCGGCGTCGCTGCTCGGCGCGACGGCGATAGCGGAGCGAATCCAAGAACACCGCCCGCTGCTGGTTCCACCTGCCGGCGCGAATCTGGAGGGATACGTCAGCTTGGCCGCACGGCTCGCGATACCGCTGGTGGTGGGAGCGCCGGACCTGGCCTCGCTGGCCGACCGGGCGCGCGAGGCCGTTCGCGCCGGCGTCGCCGATATTCTGCTGGAGCCGCCCGGCGCTTATCCGCGCTCGCTGCATCACAGCCTCAGCGCCATCCGCCGCGGCGCTCTCGATCGCATCCACCCCGGCCTGGGCCACCCGGTCTTCCTGCGCGTGGGCACCGGCGAGATCGAAAAAGCCGTGCTGGGAATTACCAAGTTCGCGTCGCTGCTGGCGCTGGCCGACTCCGGCGGGGAGACCTGGCTGCCCCTCTGGAACCTGCGGCAGAACCTCTACACCGACCCGCAAAAGCCGCTGCAGATGGACCCCGGCCTGTACGCGATCGGCGAGCCGAACGACCGGTCGCCGCTGCTGGTCACCTCCAATTTCTCGCTGACCTACTTCATTGTCTCAACCGAGGCCGAAGCTTCCGGCGTGGCGTGTCACCTGGCCGTGGTGGATGCCGAGGGATTGAGCGTGCTGACCGCCTGGTCCGCCGGCAAGTTTTCCGGCGACCGGGTGGCCAAAGCCCTCCGCCAGATGAAGGCCGCCGAACGGGTGAGCCACCGCACCGTGATCATTCCCGGATATGTCCCGGTAATCTCCGGCGAACTGGAGGATGCGCTCGGTGACGGCTGGCGCGTGCTGGTGGGCCCGCAGGAAGCCTCCGACATCGCACCCTTCTTCCGCGATGTCTGGGGGCCATTGGCCCGCGATCTGGGAGCGCAGCCGTAACGCCGCCGATTGAATCGCCCGATGCCTTCGCACCCAGTCCGGTTCTCGCCTTCCGGCCGCTCCACCCTCGCCGCCGAGGGCTCCAGCATCCTGCACGCCGCCGAGTTGGCCGCCGAACCGGTGCGCGCGGAATGCGGAGGACGGGGCGCGTGCGGCCGCTGCCTGGTCCGCATTCTCGCAGGGCAGGTCCCCGAGTACCGCGTGCTCCGCCGCGAATCCGGCTTCCCTCATGTGCTCGCGTGCCTCACCCCCGTGCACGGACCGCTGACCGTCGAGCCGCTGGTGGAAGCGCAACTTCCCAAGCTGGTCTCGAGCGACCGGTACATCGGCACCGAGGTCCTTCCGGCATGGGCTCCCTGGCCACTCAAGCTCGATCCGCTGGTGGAATTCGGCGATCCAGAGGACCTCGGCGTCGCGCTGGATGTCGGCACCACGACACTGCGGCTGCTGCTGATCCGTCTTTCCGATGGCGCGATTGTGGGCGAGGCCGGAGCCTACAATCCCCAGATCGCCAAAGGCGCCGACGTGATCTCCCGCATCGTCGCGGCGGAGAAGGGCGGGCGCACCGAGTTGGCGTCCGCGGTTCGCCTGGCGGTGGTTTCGATGATCGCCGAAGCGGTGGCGGCTGAAAGCCTCGATCCCGCGCGCATCGGCGGCTACGTGGTGGCGGGCAACGTCACCATGATCCACCTGCTGTTGGGCGAGGATCCCTCCGGCATTCGTCGCGTGCCCTCGCAACCGCGCGCCTTGGCTTTTCCCCCTGTCGACGCCGCGGACCTGGGATGGCCCGGCCACGCCGGTGCCCCGGTGCACAGCGTTCCCGGCGCCGGCGGGTGGGTCGGCGGCGACATATTGGCCGGGGCGGTGCGCGCCGGGTTCTCGCGCGCGGCGGAGACGGCCCTGTACGTAGACCTGGGGACGAACGGCGAGATCGTCTTCGGCAATGCCGATTTCGCGCTGGCGTGCGCGTGCAGTGCGGGCCCCGCGTTTGAAGGAGGCGGCATCCGCTGCGGAATGCGCGCGGACCGGGGCGCGGTGGACGGCGCTTCGATCGACGGGGAAACTGGCGCGGTGGAGCTTTCCGTGATCGGCGGTGCTCGTGTCCGCGGTGATGTGGGGCAGGCGCTTTCGCCTGCCAACCCCGCGGAGCTTTCCGTGATCGGCGGTACTCGTGTCCGCGGCCTGTGCGGGTCGGGTTTGATCGCACTGGCCGACGCCCTGTTCCGCGCCGGCTGGATCGACCGCGGCGGCAGGCTGACCGGGCGCGTACCCGCTGAACGCCGTGTGGAAGGCAAGTGGGGCGCCGCCATCGCGCTCTCCGCCGACCAGCGGGTGGCGCTTTGGGAGCGGGATCTGGCGAGCCTCATTCGCGCCAAAGCGGCAGTTTTCGCGGGCATCCGCTCGTTGGTGAATTCGCTCGGCCCCGGCGGCCCCTCCATCGAGAGGGCGTATGTCTCGGGCAACTTCGGCCGCTATCTCAACCTGCCGGCCGCGGTGGGAATCGGACTGCTGCCGGACATCCCGCTCGGCCGCTACGGCTACATCGATAACGGCTCGATCGAGGGCGCCGCCCTGAGTCTGCTCTCACGCGAGTTCTTCGCCGAAATCGCCGCCTATCTCACCCGCGTAACTTACGTGGACCTCTCCGAACTCCCTGGCTACATGGACGAGTTCGTGGGCGCCTCGTTCCTTCCCCACACCAGCCCCGATTTGCTGCGCATGGGATGAACGCCGGCAGCGGCCCTACCGCGGCGAGTACTGCACGGTGATTATGCAGCCTTTACCCGAGCACAGGTTGGCGCCATTATTCACCTTGATGCCGGTGATGTGTTGGCCATCGCCATGGCCGAACTCGCGTTCGTCGGCATTCGCGGTGCGTTTCCACTGGTCGAATGGGAGCCCGCTGTGCGTGAGGTGCACTCCTTTGTTGGACGAGACGGATGCGATGGTAACCGATCCGGCGCCGTAGGTCACCTGGATCGTCCAGGGCTTGGCTGGGTCGACGCCGCATATCGCCGAGCCTCCGCAGAGGTCGCCGCCCGCCTCAGTGATTTGCAGGGTGTGCAGCACGCCCTTCGAATTCCGGTGCCGCACTTCGGCCGCGGCGTACTTCCAGGTCTTGCCTGCATCGAGTCCATCCGCGTGCAGCAGAATGGAGCCTCCGTCCTGGATGACGATCCTGGTGTCGCTGGAAGCCTGTATTTGCGATGGACTGCCACATATCAGCAGAACCGCGAGAGTGAGAGCAGTTACGAGTGTGAGCCGTGTCATGTGCTTGTGTGTTCCTTTCCATCAGTCGATTGTAGGCGCCGCCGGGTTGGCGCTCAGCAGTTCCGCGTGCAGGCGCCGGATCACCGGGCGGTTCAGGTAAGAGCGAAAATCTTCCGCCGGCCAGGCGGCCTTCAGTTCGCCGAGCGCGGCGGCAGCCTCGTCGGCGACCGGGCGGTTTGGCGCGCCGGATCGCAGCAGCAACACGCAGGCGCGCCAGAGCGACTCCGGCCGCTTGGCCGATTCGAGAAGGGTGCGCGCGCGGCCCGCGCTTTCGGCCGCTGCCGCGCGATCGCCGGCGGCCAGCGCCGCTTCCGCCGACCCCAGCAGCGCGTCCGCTTCCTCGGCCGGCTTGCCGGTAGCTTTTGCGAGGTCGAACGCTTTGCGGCAGGTCTCCAAACCGCGCGCCGCGGAACCGGAGCGGGCCAGCGCGAGACCCAGCGCCAGGGTGGCGCCGCACCGCGTATTCAGGTCGGTCGCATCGGCGTTCCGCAGCAGGGCCTCGGCTTTCGCGCGGGCCTCGCTGAAATGTTCCTGTATCAAAACCATTTGGAGGACGCTCAGCGGATCGAATTCGGCGGCCTGCTGCGGCAGCGCCGTGCCGTCGCCTTTGTGGCCGAGCATGGCGTCGATCAGGGCCACGTTGAGTCGATTGGTGGCCTCGCCCGCCGAGTTGCCGATGGCCTCGAAAACGCGCCGCGTCTCTTCGAACATGCGCAACGCCTGCGGCCACCGGTCCTGCGACAACTCGAGCGAGGCCAGCCCCTCCTGCGCCAGCGCCAGTGGGAGCGATGGCTCGCCCGGCTTCAGCGTGGCCAGCGTCTCCTCGAAGGCGCGGCGCGCGCCCGCATAGTCGCCCTTATCGCGCGCCGCGCGGCCCAGCAGGATCAAGGCCAGCGCGGCCTCCGTGCGGTAACTGCCCTGCCGGTAGTAGGTCAACCCGGCCTGCACGTTCTGCCAGCCCTGCGCCAGGTCCCCCCTCTGGATGCGGATGCTGCCCAGGTTCACCAGCGCCCGCGCTTCCGACCGCTTCTCGCCGTTCCGGCGGGCGATCTCGAGGGCTTCCTCGATGGTGCGCAAGGCCTCCGCGCTGCGGCCTTTGAAGAACAACGCGTTGCCCAGGTCGATCAGCCCCCGCGAGGCCAGGTTTTCGATGCCATCGGCGCGTGCGATGGCGATGCCGCGGTTGGCGTCGTCCAGCGCTTCCGCGGTCTGGCCGGCCTCGAGATAGACATTGCTCGATAGGAGCAACAGCTCGATCTGCTGCTGGTCGTTGCCGGTGACGCGGGCCGCCGAGAGCGCCTTGCCGATCAGGTCTCGGGCCTGGGCGGGAGTGCCGGCAAACCGGGCGCGAACGTAGAGGCACTCGGTCACGCCTTCGACGTTGGAAGCGGTCTGGAACAGATTCTCCGCGCGATCGAGCGAGCGCCCCGAGTCCTCCCGCGCGCCGGTCCGGGCTTGTAGCGCTCCCAGCCGCAGCCAGGCGGCGGCGCTTTGCGCATCCAGGCGAGTCGCTTCGGAATAGGTCGCCATGGCTTTCTTCGTATCCCGGTTGCGTTCCTGCGCACGGCCCAGTTCGAGCAGCGCGCCGCCGCGCTCATCCGGCGCCACCATGCCGGAAATCTCCTGGTACTTCCCCTCCGCGGTCTTGAACTCGCCGATCACGGTTTGGTGGATCGCGTCGAGATAGAGTTGCTCGACCGCCGGCAGCGAACCGACCGATGCCATCGCCTTCAGCAATTCGTCCTTGGCGCGTTCCAGGTAATCGAGTTCGTACCAGGCTTCCGCCAGGTAGGCATGCGCCATGGCGTAAGAAGGGTCGATCTCCGCCGCGCGCGCCAGCAGCTTGCTCGCCCGGTGATAGCTGCCGTTGTCGAGCGCAGCCAGGCCGTCGCGATACCAGACCACCGCGGCCGGCGCCGGGTCGCGGTGGCGCTTCGAATTCCACCACCAGGCTGCCACGCCGCCTCCGGCGCAGATTAGCCCTCCGGCCAGCGCGGTCATGGCGCGGCGCCGGGAGTGCAGACGCCTGGGAGTTTCGAGGTCGGCCAACAGGTCGCCGGCGGATGCGTAACGCTTCTTGCGGTCCTTTTCGAGCAATTTGAGGATGATGCGATCCAGGTGGCCCGGCGACTCTTGATTCAGCTTGGAAGGCTGCGGCGGCTCCCACGTCAACAATCGCGCCAGAACCGACGGCAGGCTGTCGGCGGCGAACGGCGCCCTGCCGGTCAGGCATTCATACAGCACCACACCGAGCGAAAACAGGTCCGAGCGCGCGTCCAGAACTTCGCCGGACACCTGTTCGGGTGACATGTAGAGCGGCGTTCCGGAGAAGCCTTCGAGCGTCCGCGTGGCGGACTCGGCGGTGTCCGTGCCCGCCACGCGCAGGGCGGCCGGCCGCGCGATGCCGAAGTCGAGCACCTTCACCTCGCCCGCCAAAGTGATCTGAATATTGCCCGGCTTGATGTCACGGTGGACGATGCCATGGCGGTGCGCTTCCGCCAGCGCCGACGCCACCCCTTTAGCCACTTTCAGCGTCTCTTCGATGCCCAGGCGCCGCTGGCTGAGGATGCGCCCCAAAGTGGCGCCGGACACCAGTTCCATCGAGATGAACGCGTCGCCGCCGGGGTCCTCGACGAACTCGTAGATGTGCGCGATGTTCGGGTGCGAGAGCGAAGAAGCGGCGCGCGCTTCCTTGAGCAGGTTGGCGCGCAGCTTCGCATCGTCGCGTCCGCTCAAACAGAACTTGAGCGCCACCCGGCGTCCCAGCGTGAGGTCCTCGGCTTCATAGACCACGCCCATGCCGCCTTCGCCCAGCTTGGAGACGATGCGGTAATGGGTGACCGTTGAGCCGATCATAGACGGGCGGATTTGCGTTGACCGGAGTCTCTCTCTTGAACTCCGCTGTTCGTGTCAGTATACACCCGGCTGCTTGTCACGGCACAAACGCAGCGCCGGCTGGGCAAAAATGCGGGCAAGCGAAAGCATGCCCCACCAACGCTGAGCGTGCCGCCGGTGGGGCATGCTTTAGCTTGCCCGTGTTAGATCTAGAAAGAGAGGCGTGCCTCTATCGAAGAGGCGTGGATGGATTCTTATTGGTGCGTTTTGTCGTGCCGTTCACCAGCGCTCCAAAACGACGGCGCCAATCCATGGCAGATTGACGATCTGCCCGCTGTAGATTTGCGCATCGTAGCCGCCGTTGGTTTGTTCCTGCTCGAACTCCACCTGAAAATCCGGCCACGACGAGTTGAAGATTTCCTTGTAGGGAACGCCGGCGGGAAGGCCGAGCCATGAGCTGTCCTGCCGCTGGTTCGGCGTGCCGAAGGTGACCACCGCGAAGAGACGCTGGCTGGAACCGCAGACAAAGGCCACCGTCAGATTCCCGGTGGCAACCACCTGGTAGTTTGCGTCGCCTTGCAAGCCTTTCGAAGAGTCGTTGCGCAGACCCATTAATTGCCGGAACCAGGCGAGTATTCGCGTGTTGTCGGTGGCCCGCGCAGGGGGAAGATCGTCCATTTGTGGGTTGATCCACTGGTCGTTGTTATCGAAGGAAAAGGCTACCGTTTCGCCAACTTCCTGGCCCATGAACAACATCGGTATGCCGTTTGAGAGGAGTGTAAGAGCGCCCAGCGCCTTGGCCATCTGATAGCCTTGGCCGAACGGCGGGCGCGCGGCGATGCGTATGCTTAGACTGTCCTGGCCGCTCACCATGTCGTGCGACTCGCCAAAACGGGTGGCCTGGAAAAACGGGCGTCCCCAATACTGGGGCTTGTCCATCTCGGCCTTGAGCGGTACGGAGTCGTCCCAACCAGGGTGCCCGCTGTCGTAGCTGGCCGCTCGGATCCGAAAAACTTCGTCGATTCCCCACTGCCCGTCCATGACGCCCCAGAAGGGATTGGATACATCCCACGGACTAGTGGCGGAGTTCTCAGCCACGCAATAGGGCCAGCTCCGCCCCTCCGCGGAGGCTGCCGCGCGCAGGGAGGAACGAATCATTCCTAAGAACTCCCAACCGCCCTGGCACTTCGTAACGATCGTCTGCGTGTCGTCGAAACGAAATCCGTCGAGATTGAAAGTCCGCCACAAATACACGGAGGCTTGGCGGAAGTACTCTCCGGCCATGGGATGGCCGCAGTTCATCCGGTCGCCATCGTAGTCTCCGTTGCGATACACGTCCGGGGCGATGCTCATCAGCGACGAGCCGAGAGAGTGATTGTAAACCACGTCCATAGTGACGCCGCGGCCGCTGGCATGAGCGGCATTGACGAAACGGGCCATCGCCGGCGCCCCGCCGTAGAAGTCGTCGATCGCAAAGTAAAACGACGGGTCGTAGCCCCAGGAGACCGCGGAACTGAATTCGTTCACCGGCATCAGGCCGAGAATCGTGACCGGGAGCCGATGAAGGTATCCGGGCTGCTGCAGCCGGCTGGTCGAGTTCAATTCGTCCGCCAGCAAATCGAACGAGCTGAGGGCGCCGGATTGCAGGTTGGTAAACCGCCTGGCGTGGATCTCATAGATCAGGAAACTCTGCCAGCCGAGCGTTTGCCAAGGCTGGGCGTGCGCCGCCGCGCTGACCGCGGCGACATCCAGCACGATGGACCAGGATGTGGAAGGGTCGGCGGGGTCTTCACCGAAAGACGTTTTCAGGCTGCCACCATCGTGAACGGCGCGCGCAGCCGGATCGATCACTTCCACGTTGTCATTGAGAAGGAACCGGTAGCGCGTCCCGGGCGGCGCCTGCGAGGTTGGAAGACTGCACCACCAGTAGAAGGTGTCGTTCGTCAACGTCATCGGAAACTCCTGGCGCGCCGGTCCGCCGGGAGAGGTTTCATCTACCAGGATGAGTGTGGCGCAGACGACATGCGGCGCGTGAACGGCAAAATAAACCGCGCTGCCGGTGGCCGTGGCGCCATGCGGCATTTCCCTGGCGGCGAAGATTCCGGCCCGCACCGCGGGGCTGCCAAATGCCGCCTGCATCAGGGCTGCGCGGTCGGGCGGATCTGCAAACTGCGTCGCGACACGCGCGCAAACGCCGTAAACGCCTTCCGTGGTGTACAACCTGGGCGTGAGCGCCGTCGGGGTGAAATACCGGCTGGTGTCAATCCAGGCGTAGGGTTTGGGCTCGGTGCCGGCGGACGGGAGCAGATCGATCGAGGTGGTGGTGTCAAGCGCCAGGTCCAGCGTGGCCTGCCACGTTCCATCGGCTTGCGGGGCTGCCGCTACGGTTTCGTAAGTTGGACCGTTGCCGACGGAAACCTGGACCGAGAGCCCGCCCCCGAAACTCGATGCCGGTTGAGGTTGGATCGAAAGCGGGACTGGTTGGATTGCCGGAAAGATACCGACCCAATCGCTGGCTCCCAGAGCGAATCGCGACACCGTCCCAAGCGCCGCAGGGTCCGCGGGAAAGGGCCTCTGAATGGCCGGGTTTTCGACGTTTTGCTGGCTGGTGACGGCGTAGCTTGCTTGGGGATAAATCGCCACACTGTAGGTGGCGACTTTGAAGAGAGAACTCCCGCCGTATGGTTGCGCCGAAGAGCATGCCACTGGAAAAGCCGACCCTTCGACCAGGTCGTTTAATGTCAATTGTGGAGGCGTCGCCAGGCTGGCGCTGTAGAGCACTTCCAGCGCAGCCGGAGTCAGCGCGAGAGGCTGGCTGCGCACGTCGCATTGGCCGCTCTTCAGCCACAAAAAGGCGCCATCGCAGGGACGCCAGACGCGGTTGCTTGCATCCGGTTCCCAAACCGCCGCCTGGTTGTTTGCAGCCGGCTGCATCAGCTTCAGATTGAAGCCCGCGGTCATCCAGGGCAGCAAGGTCACGCGGAAGGTGGATACGCCGTTGGCGTCGTCGCGCGCCGACTCTGGAAAACAGACGGGCTGGATCGTCGAATCGTAAGCATTCCAGACGTAGAGCTGCCCTCCACGGAACGCTTTTTGCGTGATGACTTGAAACGTGAGCACGTCGCCAGGGTTGAAGACCACACCGGCAGGAAGTGGATTCTGGTAGAGAACTCTCGGCGAGGACTCGAAGGTCCAGACTTCGGCCGGCGAGCCGAGAAAAAGCTGGCGGGTGAAATCGTCGGCTTCCCAAGTGCTCTGGCCCGTAGCGGGATCCGTGCAGTGAAACTTGAATTGCAGTTTGCGCGGATCGGGCGCGTCGGGCAGTTGAAAATCCACGCCGTCTTCCGTGGGTGTCCCCTTCGTATCCCAGACGTTGTTCCCGTCCCAGGCGGCTTGCCAGACGCGCATGTTCCATACGACGGCGTCATTGGCCGGCTTGTGATGCACAACAATTCCCATGGCGAACCTCCTGCATCATTTTATGGTGAACGCCCTGGGGGTTTTGTTACAGATGCGGACTGGAACCTGTCGGTTGGCTGCCAGATCATGTGCCCACGCTATCGGCGCGCGTCCGATAACACCCACAAGCCGCTTATGGCGATATGGTAATTCCGTTCTGGGCCAACACGCTCGGGAACGTGCCACTCCCCCCGAAGGCCGTGCTGATGTATCCGTTCCACTTGGCTTGTTGCCCCGCATCCGTGCCTTTTGTCGTATCGGCGTCGTAGCGATCAATGGTTGGCTGCGAAGCCGCGGCGGCGCTTTTTTGTGCCGCCTCGAGATCCTGTTTTGCGTCAGCGACGCTGTTGTAGGTTTTCGCCTTCAGCGCGATCAGGGCATTGTAATAATCCCGGGCCAGCAGCGCGGTGATATCGTAATGCCCCTGCTCGTGCACGAGCAAACTATCCTGATATGCCTGGAGTTTCGTATAGACCCAGCTAGCGACCCAGCTTCCGGCGTCCGAGACGTCGTCCGGATCCGCCGTTGGCGAATCGAATACTACCGTAACAACGATGCTGTCCCTGAGCTTGTACGCCTTGCCGACCGGATCCAGGAAGATACCTTTTACCTCCGCGTGCGCCTTGGTGAAGGCGGTCTCGACTGTCGTGTTCGGCCCCGGATTCGGGAGGTTCTTGCCCGCCCCAAAATCGGTCTTCCAGACCAATGTCTTACGCAGGTTGACCAGTTGTGATGCCATCAATGCCCGCGGCCAGTATAGCACCGGGGGCGCCTCGGCGGCCGCAAAACGTCCGTCAACTCTTCATACCGCTTTGCTGCTGCATCCCATGAAGAAGATCGGGTCAAGCGAGACGGGAACGGGCGCCGGCGTTGGCGTCGGTGTGGGCGTCGGCGTCGGCGTTGGTTTGCTGGTGCATCCCGTGAAGAAGATCGGGTCAAGCGAGAGAGGAATCGGCGTTGGCGTCGGCGTTGGCGTCGGCGTCGGTGTGGGCGTCGGTGTGGGCGTCGGTGTGGGCGTCGGAGTTGGCGTGGGGGCAGGAGTCGGCGCGGGCGTGGGTGTCGGAGTTGGCGTGGGCGTAGGAGTCGGCGTGGGCGCCGGAGTTGGCGTGGGCGTAGGAGTTGGCGTGGGCGCAGGAGTTGGCGTGGGCGCAGGAGTTGGCGTGGGCGCAGGAGTTGGCGTGGGCGCAGGAGTTGGCGTGGGGGCAGCCGTTGGGGCGGGTGTCGGGCCGGGTGTCGGCTCAGGCTCTGGAGTGGGGGTGGGTGATGGCGCGCCTTGCGCGTGGCATGAACTGACCGGGTCGCCCACGCTCCCTTGTCCGGCGTTAGCGTCAGCGTCCGTTGCCGCGGCGTCCAAAGCTTGCGACTGCGACAGTGGGGCAGGCGCTGGATCGGGAGACATGAAGGCTATCGGTTTCTCAGACGGAGCTTGGCGGCCTGGAGCAAAATCTGCATCTTAACGCCCGGGTTTCTCCGTCTGGCGAGGATCTCTCCCGCCCATCGGGTTCGCCTGTCCGTATCGAAATCGCGTCCGAAGACGATCGTCAGATCGAGGTACTTGCAGACATCGCGCTTGGCGGTAATTCCGTGCGCGGCCGCACGCTGGATTCCGTATCGAACCATCTCCAGGAGCCGTTGGTCACCGGCGGCCGCGCACTGCACCGGAAAGAACTTCTTCAGGTGCGCCAGCATCCATTCCTCGAACTTCCGCACTTCCAACTGCGAAAAGATTGCGAATTGTGCCTGCCGGATCGTCAGCATCGACCGCTCTCCACCCAACTTGTAAATATACACCCGCCGGCAGGGCGCCGCTGCGCCGCATCACATCCTGATCGCCGGCAACGTCTACGGGCGATACGGCTCGGCTCGAGGTGAGCGTGGGCGGCGTCTCCGCGCAGACTGGCGTGACGGTCCGCATCGGGAGCTGAGTTCCTTCCGCCCGGGCAGTGTAGCGATCAGGCGTTTCTACTTTTGCACGGTAATCGTTGTCGAGCCGGTGTCCGGAGGACTGGCGGAGTCCGTGGCCGTAACCGCGATGATGTGAGACCCGGCCGCCAGCGTTGTCGTGTCCAGCGAATAGGAGTATCCCACATTCGGGCAACCGGGCCGGCCTGGATATGCCGCGCACACATCCGGCCGGTTCGCGCCGTAAGTGGCCGCGCCCGCCGGCGTTCCATCCACCAGCACCTGTACGCCGCTGATCGCGGTTCCCACCGTCGAAGCGTTGTCAATTGCCCAGCCCGCCACCGTCACCGTGCCCGAAACGGTCGCGCCCGGAGCCGGCAAATCGATGTGCACCGCCGGTATCACGACAGCAGTGGCGGCGGCTGTGACAGTCACGTTGGCCGATCCGGTGTCGGGAGGGCCGGCAGAGTCCGTGGCCGTGACCGTGATGGTATGAGACCCGGCTGCCAGCGTCGCCGTATTCAGCGAATAGGAGAACCCCACGTTCGGGCAACCGGGCCGGCCTGGATAAGCCGCGCACACATCCGGCCGGCTGACGCCGTAAGTGGCATTGCCCGCCGGCGTTCCATCCACCAAAACCTTGACGCTGCTAATCGCGGTTCCCACCGCCGAGGCGTTGTCAATTGCCCAGCCGGAGACCGTCACTGTACCGGAAACGGTCGCACCCGAAGCCGGCAAATCGATGTGCACCGACGGTATCACGGCAGCGGCGCCGACCGTGACTGTCACGCTGGCCGAACCAGTGTCAGGAGGGCTGGCGGAGTCCGCGGCCGTGACCGTGATGGTATGAGACCCGGCTGCCAGCGTCGCCGTGTTCAGCGAATAGGAGAACCCCACGTTCGGGCAACCGGGTCGGCCTGGATAAGCCGCGCACACATCCGGCCGGCTGACGCCGTA
>Ga0181521_10001584_pt1 | contig 27860 bp, 26 predicted proteins | sample PEATcosm2014_Bin_32_FD_119764 | JGI IMG/M metagenome (GOLD analysis project Ga0181521, IMG submission 119764) | Peatland microbial communities from MTU Mesocosm Facility, Houghton, MI, USA - PEATcosm2014_Bin02_60_metaG | ecosystem: Environmental > Terrestrial > Soil > Wetlands > Peat | place...
CCAGTGCAGGTCATCTCGTTCCGATTGGCTCATCGCGATTCGTTCCATCCTTCAACCTTGCGGTTGTCAAGAGGAACTTTCTACTTGGCTCAAAGCGGAACTTTCTATTTGGCCGCGACACGCTTTGTAGTCACCCACACGAATCACGCCGGGACCGCCTACGCTCTCCAACTCGTACTTCCTTGCGTCGATCAATACGGTCAAATGCTGGAAGTTGGGATTGGACCGTCCTTCTAATACATTCAAGCGCGACGACTGCACGTGGACTGTAATGGAGTAGTCGGCCGGGCTCGGGGCTGGCTTCGCTGCCCAGGCCAGCGCGGGGGCCAGGAGCAGAATTGCAGCGAGAATCGTTTTCATTGTTGCCTCCGCCGTTTATGGTAAGCCCATGTTGGGAGGCGCGACTCTCGCCGGCGCGCGGAAGCGTAACGGCTCAGCCGAATGCGGCTGATTGGTGCTTGTCTATTCGTCTTCGCCCACCACCCAGTACCGGCGCGTGCTCCCATCGGCAAACAGGAACTCATAGACCCGTTCGTATTCGTAAGTTCGCTGGGTATTGTCCTTCTCGACCTTCGCTTTGTAGTCGCCCACGCGAAGCAAGGAGCCGCTGCTTGTGTCCAACTGGTACTTCTTTCCGTCGATCAATACGGTCAAATGCTGGAACATGGGAGCGTCTTTTCCCGAGATCGTATTGATCAAGCGCGACGATTGCACGTGAACGGTAATTGTATAGTCAGCCGGGTTTGGCGCTGGCTTCGCTGCCAAGGCCAGCGCGGGGACCAGGAGCAGAATTGCAAACAGAGTATTTTTCATTGCTTGATTGTAAACCCCCGCATGAAGGCACAAGGGCCCGGCCGTAACCAGGGAAACCCCGATTCCGGGCAAGCTTGAAGCTGCCCCACCCCGCCAGCCACCCGTGTTACTATTCCGTTTTGTAAACAGGGAGCCAAGCGTGAAGGTTTACGAGAGCAAGGATATTCGGAACGTCGCTTTGGTGGGCCACGGCGATTCCGGCAAGACGTCGCTCACCGCCGGCTTGTTGTTCACCGCGGGCGCGGCCAACCGGCTGCTACGCGTCGATGAAGGCAACACCATCACCGATTTTGACGAGGAGGAGGTTTCCCGCAAAATCACCATCTCCACCGCCATCGCCGTGGCGGAGTGGAAGAAAACCAAGATCAATATCCTGGATACTCCCGGTTACAACATCTTTATCAACGACACCCGCGCCTCCCTGGTGGCGGCGGATTCGGCCCTGGTGCTGGTCGATGGCGTTTCCGGCGTTGAGGTGCAGACCGAAAAGGTCTGGGACTTCGCCAACCATTTCAAGCTCCCCCGCGCCATCGTCATCAACAAGCTGGACCGCGAGCGCGCCGACTTCGCGCGCACCCTCGAAAGCGTGCAGGCCGCCTTCGGCCGCTTCGCCGTGCCCATTCAGATCCCCATCGGCGTTGAACGCGATTTCTCGGGCGTGGTGGATCTGGTGCGGATGAAAGCCTATACCTACACCGCCGATGGCGATGGCAAGGGCAAAGAGGACGAAGTTCCCTCCCACCTGGCCGACGCCGCCAAGGCCGCGCACGACGCGCTGATCGAAATGGTGGCCGAGGGCAATGACGCCCTCATGGAAGAGTTTTTCGATAAAGGCACGCTGGCGCCCGACCAGATCGACGCCGGCCTCAAGCAGGCCATCCGCGAGATGCGCATATTCCCCGTGCTCTGCGCCGGGGCCCTGCACAATGTGGGCAGCGACCTGATCCTCAACTTCATCGTGGAAAACCTGCCCGCACCCACCGAGCGCGAGGGCTTCGCAAGCGTAGCCGACGGCGCGGAATCCACCCAAAAGATCCTCGAGACCGGCCCCAGTTCCCTGTTCGTCTTCAAGACCACGGCCGACCCCTTCGCCGGGCGCATCACCTACTTCAAAGTCGTCACCGGAGTGGTGAAGAACGACGCCTCTCTACAGAACCTCACGCGCAGCTCGTCCGAGCGGCTGGCGCACCTCAGCAGCCCGCAGGGCAAGACTCTGCAGCCGGTCACCGAGCTGCATGCCGGCGACCTGGGCGCGGTGGCCAAGCTCAAAGACACGCTCACCGGCGATACCCTGGCGGACAAGGGCTTCACCGTCACCTACCCGCCCGTCAAGCTGCCCGAGCCTTCCATCGCCTTCGCCATCGAAGCCAAGTCGCGCAACGACGAAGACCGTATGGGCAACGCCGTACACCGCATCCTCGAAGAGGACCAGTCGCTGCGCTTCTACCGCGACGCGCAAACCCGCGAGTTCCTGCTCGCCGGCGCCGGCCAGCAGCACGTCGAGATCGTGGTCAGCCGGCTCAAAAAGCGCTATAGCGTGGATGTCACCCTCAAGGCGCCCAAAATCCCCTACCGCGAGACCATTCGCGGCCACGCCGACGTGCAGGGCCGCCACAAAAAGCAGACCGGCGGCCACGGCCAGTTCGGTGATTGCTGGATCAAGATGGATCCCCTGCCGCGCGGCGCCAAGTTCGAGTTCGCCAATGAAATCTTCGGCGGCGCCATCCCCCGCAACTTCATTCCAGCGGTGGAAAAGGGGATTATCGAAACCGCCGAAAAAGGCTTTCTGGCCGGCTATCCCATGGTCGACTTCAAGGTCACCGTCTACGACGGCTCCTACCATGACGTCGATTCCTCGGAACTGGCGTTCAAACTCGCCGCCCGCAAGGCCTTTAAGGCCGCCATGCAGGAAGCCAAGCCCACCCTGCTGGAACCGATCATGAACGTGGAGATCCAGGCGCCCGGGGAATATTCGGGCGATTTGATGGGCGATCTGAACAGCCGCCGCGGCCGCATCTCGGGCAACGAAACCAAAGGCTCCACGCAGATCATCCGCGCCCAGGTGCCAATGGCCGAAATGCTGAGCTATCAAAGCGATCTGACCGCCATGACGCAGGGCCGCGCATCCTTCTCGATGGAGTTCGATCACTACGATTACGTGCCACAGTTGCAGGCCGACAAGATCATTGCGGCAGCCAAAGCCGCCAAAACCGGTGAGGAGGAAGAAGAGGAATAACGACACACGGCAAGTGTTGCCGGTATACAACGGCAAATGTTGCCTATACACAGTAGTCGGGAACTTACCTTACGCCAGTTGCATTAAACACTCATAGTGTTGTAATGTTTGAGCGTCCCCCTTAGGGCATAGTTAGGATAAGTCCTTTAGAATCTTTCGCTGAGTGTGTGAATGAACGCGCGAACTCAGACGCTTGCTTCGATTATCGTGCTCGCCGGGACCTCCGTCATCGCCGGATGCGGGATTAACCAGCACTCCAGCTTCCAAAACGCCTTTCTGCCGCCGCACGCCCACGCCCAGCCTGTCAACCTGGACCTGGACCACCCGCCCCTGGTCGAACCCGGCCTTTATACCAATGATATGCCCGGCTTCCTGCTGGCCGATCCGCAGATACCGCAACGCACGCGCGGCGATCTGCTGATGGAAGAAGCGGAGCGCCATTTCGCCGCGGGCAAGCAGGCCTATGCCATCGGGGCCTTCGCCACCGCGCGCCAGGAATTCGACCTGGCGATCGACACCATGCTGGATGCCTCCGATCTGAACCCTTCCGACCGCCAGGCGTACGACCGCCGGAAGGAACAGATGGTGGACGCCATTCACAGTTTCGACCTGGCCGCTCTGGGCTCCTCCGACTCGAGCGAAGAGGGCCGCTTCGACAAAGCGCCGCTCGAAGACATTCTGCAGATGACCTTCCCGGTGGACCCCAAGATCAAGGATCGCGTGCTCGACCAGATGGCGGCCACGGTTTCGCAGTTGCCGCTTTCGGTCACTGACCCGGTGCTGGGATACATCAACTACTTCTCCAACCGCGGACACGGGACCATCGTGGTGGCTATGCAGCGTTCTGGCCGTTATCGCCCCATGATCCAGCGCATCCTGGACGAGGAGGGCGTGCCGCAGGAGTTGATTCACCTGGCGCAAGCCGAGTCGGGCTTCCTGCCCCGCGCCATGTCCAGGGCCCGCGCCAGCGGCATGTGGCAGTTCATGGGTTGGCGGGGCGCCGAGTATGGGCTCCAACACAGCGCCTACGCCGATGATCGGCTGGACCCGGAGAAGGCCACCCGCGCCGCCGCCCACCACCTGCACGATCTCTACAACATGTTCGGCGACTGGTACCTCGCCATTGCCGCCTACGACTGCGGCCCGCAAACCGTGCAGTTGGCCGTGGAACGCACCGGTTATGCGGATTTCTGGGAACTGCGCTCGCGCGGCGAACTGCCCATCGAGACCACCAATTACGTGCCCATCATTCTGGCCATGACGATCATGGAAAAGAACGCCCAGGCTTACGGCCTGGACCAGGTTCAGATGGACCCGCCAATCGAGTACGACACCATCGAGTTGACCGCCCTCACTGCCCTTCCCTTGATAGCCGACGCCACCGGCACCTCGGTGGCCGAGTTGGCCGAGTTGAATCCGGCGCTGCTGGGCAACCTGGCGCCGGCTCACTACCCGTTGCACGTGCCCAAGGGCTCGGGCACGCGGCTGACGGCCGCGCTGGCCCTGGTTCCCGCCGAACGCCGCGCCGCGTGGCGCCTGCACCGGGTGGCGCCGGGCGAGACCCTGACCGCCATCGGCACCCGATTTGGCGTCTCCACCGCAAGCCTTCTGGCGGCCAATAGCCTGCCTGCGCACGCTGCCATCGAAGGCGACCTGCTGGTGGTTCCGGCCGCTGCCCGGCTCGCGCCTCCTCTGCGCCGCGCCGCAACCAACCACGTGGTAGCCAGTCGCGCGAGCTCGCATTCTGCTTCGCACACCGCATCCGCCGCAGCTTCGCACCGTGCCCCGGCAGGGCGTCCGGTGGCTGCCAGACCGCGTTCCGGCGCGTCTCCCGCAGTCAGAAAACCGGTCAGCCCTTCGGCCGCCGCGCAGCCACCCGCTGCGAAGCCCGCACCGAAGCCGGCCACGCTGGTCGCGCACTCCGCTGCAAGATAGTCTCACGCAATTTTTGGCTGCTCACCGTTTTCACTATTGCCTCTTCTGTAAAAAGGGGTATTCTAAGGGTTGATTGTGCCCAGACGCAGGAGGCTTGGCGAATGTCGCATCGCTCACTGATCGTTGCCAAAGACGAAGAAGAGATGGAAGACTTCCACGATTACGAAGACGAAGAGCAGGAGGACCTGGAATCCAAGCTCGACGAATACGACGAGGAAGACGAAGAGGAAGAAGAGGAAGCCATCATGGAAATCGATATCGTAGAAGGCGTAGTTGCTCCCGTAGCCGAGCCGGCGCCGGCTGAAGCCGCGCCGCCGGAACCCGCGGCCGCAGTGGAAGCCCCGCCCAAGAAACCCGTCAAGAAGGCCACTGCGCCCAAACCGGCTCCGGCCAAAAAGGCCGCGCCCGCCAAGGTCGCCGCCAAAGCGCCCGCCAAGAAGGTCGCGGCCAAAGCGCCGGCCAAGAAGGTTGCGGCCAAAGCGCCCGCCAAGGTCGCCGCCAAAGCGCCCGCCAAAAAAGCCGCGGTCAAAAAGGCCGCCAAGAAACCGGCTCCCAAGAAAGCCACCAAGAAAGCGCCGGTGAAGGTCGCCAAGAAAGCGGCCAAGAAGAAGCGTTGATGGGCAGCGGGAACGCGGTCGCCGTTCCCGCTATACTTCCTGGTTCACCACCTGCCGGCAACGCTGGAAGAGTTCGAGGAGCGCCTCCGCATGCTCTTCCGAGGAATGAGTGCCGGGCTTTCCCGAAAAGCCCGCGGAGGACTGCGGCGACTTGCCATAGCCGGTCTGCAGGGTGATGAACCGCATCAGTTCCAGCGCAACTTCGTCCTTCGTGCGTCCGCCCGGCGCGGGCGCTGGGCCGCCGGTTGCGTATTCGTTCGTGGGGGTTCCTGTTTCCGCCATCTGATCCACTCCTCCGTGTGATACAACTCTAGATTACCCGATTTTCCAGCCGATGCCGCTCACAGCCGTACGGCACATCCGAAAAATGCGAGGAGGCGCCCAGGCCCACCTGATGGAGGCCGACGACGGCCAGTGGTACGTCGTCAAGTTCCGCAATAATCCCCAGCACCACCGCGTCCTCGTCAATGAGCTGCTGGCTTCGCGCCTGCTTGCCTATCTGCAGGTCGCCGCGCCGGAAACGGCTTTGGTGCGGCTGAGCAGCCAGTTCCTCGCCGACAACCCCGACGTCCACCTGACCCTCGGCGCCCGGCAGATCCCGGTCGAACCCGGTTGGCATTTCGGCTCGCGCTATCCCGGCGACCCCGCGCGCACCGCCGTCTACGACTTCCTGCCCGATGCCCTGCTGCCCAAAGTGGCCAACCTGGAAGACTTTCGCGCCATCCTGGTGTTCGACAAATGGGTCGGCAACGCCGACGGCCGGCAGAGCATCTTCTACCGCGCCATGGTGCGGCGCCAGGAGTCCGCCGGCGGCAGCCTGGGCTTCGTGGCGCGCATGATCGACCACGGCTTCGCCTTCAACGGCCCCTACTGGGATTTCCCGGATTCGCCTTTGCAGGGCCTCTACCCACGCCGCCTGGTTTACGAAGGCGTGCGCTCGCTTGCCGATTTCGAACCCTGGATCGAGCAGACCATGCACTTCCCGGAAGAGGTGATGGATCAGGCTTGGAAGGCCATTCCGCCGGAGTGGATCGAGGACGAAGAAGACGCCGTCGAGCAATTGCTCGACCGCCTCTTCGACCGCCGCAAACTGCTCCCCGAGCTGATTGCCGCCTGCCGCCAGACCCGCGCCAACCCATTCCCCAACTGGCACTGAACCGTAGGACAGACGATCGGTTTTTGTCGTCAATGTTTTGTCGTCTGTCAAGGCGCCGTGCTTTGGCGAAACAGGACAGACCACGAAAGTCGATGGTCTGTCCTATCAGCCACGCATTTCTGCGAACCCGGCGCCCACCGCCAGCGTAATGAGCGGTATGGGCACATTCGCTTTCGACATTCGCTATGCGTTTCGCATGCTGGCCAGGAATCCCGGGTTTGCCGCCATCGCGATTGTGGCGCTGGCGCTGGGGATCGGGGTCAACACGGCCATCTTCACGGTGGTGAACGCGGTGCTGCTCGATCCGCTGCCGTACCCGGAACCGGACCGCGTGGTGGAACTCGAACGCCAGTTTCCCGACGGCGGCCGGGGGAATTCCATCTCCATCCCGAAGTACATGGTTTGGAAGGACAACCACGTTTTCCAAGCGATGACCCTGTACGGGTTCGCCGCCGCCGGCATGAACCTTGGTGCCGGCGACCGGCCGGAGCAGGTGAAGGCGCTCCAGGTTTCCTCGGGCTTCTTCCAGGTTTTCGGGGTGGGCCCGGCGGCGGGACGCACTTTCTCGGCGTCCGAGGATGTGCCGAACGGGCCGCCGGTGGCCGTGCTGACGCATGAAATGTGGCAGTCGCGTCTGGGCGGCGACCCGCGCATCGTCGGCCGTCCGGTGCTGCTCAACGGCCAGCCTTACACCGTGCTCGGCGTGCTGCCCAAGGGCTTCCATACAGACGCCCACGCGGATGTTTTCCTGCCGCTCCAGGCCGATCCGCACTCGACCAATCAGGGGCATTATCTGAATGTCGCGGCGCGGCTCAAGCCCGGCGTGACGCTGTCCGCGGCGCGCGCGGAGATGAAGATCGCCGGCGAACGGTTCCGCAAGGATAATCCGAAGTGGATGGACAAGGCAGAATCGGTGGCCGTGACGCCCATGCGCGAAGCCACCGTGGGCGACATCAAGACCGCCCTGCTGGTGCTGCTGGGCGCGGTGGGGTTCGTGCTGCTGATCGCCTGCGCCAACGTGGCCAACCTATTGCTGGCACGAGCGGCGGCGCGCCAGCGCGAGATGGCGGTGCGTGCGGCGGTGGGGGCCGGCCGCTGGCGGGTGGTGCGCCAACTGCTCACCGAGAGCGTCCTGCTGGCCGGCATCGGCGGCGCGCTCGGGTACGCGCTCGGCTCTTGGGGAGTGCGCGCGCTGCTGCTGCTGGTTCCCACCAACATCCCGCGGCTGATGGATTCGGACGGCGTGCGGGCGGTGGCGCCGCCGCTCGATTGGAGGGTAGCCGCGTTCAGCCTGGCCGCCGCTCTGCTCACCGGCATCCTTTTCGGCCTGATTCCTGCGTTGCAGGCATCCAAGCTGGATCTGGTGTCCGCCCTGAAGGAGGCCGGCAACCGCTCGGGGACCAGCCGCCGGCACAAGCGCGCCCGATCATCGTTGGTGGTCGCCGAAGTGGCGCTGGCGCTGGTGCTGGTAGCCGGCGCGGCCCTGCTCATCCGAACCTTCATCGGCCTCAGCAACGCCCAACCGGGCATCGATCCGCACGGTGTCCTGACCATGGCGACGTCGCTCACCAGCGGCGCTTATTCCGCCACCGGCAAGATCGATGCATTCACCACCGACACCCTGCGCCGCATTGAGAGCGTCCCTGGAGTGGAAGCGGCAGCCAGCACGGTACTCCTGCCCGGAACCGGCTCCGGGATCGACCTGCCGTTCAACATCGCCGGGAAACCCCCCTCCAAGGGCGACCAGTACAACGGCGACGAGCAATACCGGTTCATTGCGGGGCACTACTTCCAGGTCTTCCGCATTCCGCTGCTGCGCGGCCGCCGCTTCACCGAAACCGACACCGCCAACTCCGCGCCGGTGGTGATTATCAATCAGCATATGGCCAAGCGCTACTGGCCCAAAGAAGACCCCATCGGCCAGGTGATCACCATCGGCCAGGGACTCGGCCCGCAATTCGCCGACCCTCCCCGCCAGATTGTCGGGGTGGTGGGAACGGTCAAGGAGGCCGGCGTGGCCAATGGCGATATCGGCGTGATGTACCTACCCGAATCGCAGGTCCCGCAGGGAATGATGGAGCTGGTACGGCAGCTCATTCCGTTGACTTGGGTGGTACGCGGGCAGGGCGAGCCGATGGCTCTCCGCGCTCCCATCGCGCAACAGATCCAGGCGGTTGACGCCGCCATGACGGTTACGCGCGTACAGGCCATGGACACGGTGATGGCCTCCGGCATGGCGCGGCAGAATTTCAATATGCTGCTGCTTACCATCTTTGCCACCATCGCGCTGCTGCTGGCGGCCATCGGCATCTATGGCGTGATGTCGTATTCGGTCGAACAGCGCACCCAGGAAATCGGCATCCGGATGGCCTTGGGATCCAGCCGCGGCGACGTGCTGAAGCTGATGCTGGGCCACGGCTTGAAGCTGGCCGGAATCGGCGTGGCGATCGGCCTGGCGCTGGCTTACCTGCTGACGCGCTTCCTGGCCAGCCTGCTGTTCAGCGTCAAAGCCGGCGACCCGTGGACTCTCGCCGCCGTCGCCGCCATCCTCAGCCTGGTGTCGCTGATCGCAACCTACATTCCCGCCCGGCGCGCCGCCGCCACCGATCCGGGCCGGGCCCTGCACTATCAGTGAGGCACCCGGTAGCGCCGGCGGTCTCTGCCGCCGGTGATTTTTCCAGCAGATACGCCGGTACGCCTGCCCCTACGGTTTGCGGGCGCGGCCGAACATGCGGATGCGCACCACGAACCGCCGCCCTTCGGCGCCGTAAAACTGCTGGAAGTTAGGCGCCCCTTCCACGTTGTTCACGGCCGTATAATTCTTGTGCCCGGTAACATTGTTGCAGCCTATCCGCAATCCCAGCCGGTAACCGTGGAAAACGAAACGCCGCTCGATGTGGACGTTGAGGTCGAGGTCATCGGGGTAGCGCTGCGCATCCATCGGTCCCACCGCCATGCCGGAATCGGTGGTGATGGAATAGGGAAGGCCGGCGCGATAGTCCAACAGCATGGCCAGCGCCCAGTTCGGGCCGTGCAGCGGAAAGTAACCCCAGCCGAAGAAACGATTCGGCGCGTCCCAGGGCATGGGGGCGAAGTCGCTTATCACCTGCAACGGCTGGTCGATGGTTGTGGAGAGCACGGCATTGGAGACCGCTCGCGATCGGGTGTAACTGGCCGACCACCCAAACTGGTCGCCAAAGGATTGCCGCACGGTGATGGTTACCTCATCGTAGGCATCGCGCCGCAAGTTGGAGAGGACGTAATCGCCGCCTTCCCCCCAGGCCATGCTCACCAGATCGAGATTGAGCGGACCGGGCGCTCCGGTGGGAGCGTAAACGAAGCCATCGGTGCCGCGTTTGCGCATCCACTCGGCACTCGCCGAAACGCGCCGCCCCAGATCGCGCATCGCGCCGGCACTCCACTGGCCATAACGCGGGAACTTGAGGTCGCGCCCCGGGAGGAACGTGGTGACGACCGGCGTCAACGGCGCACCGGACGAATCGTAAGCCGTGGTGACGGCCTGCTGATCGAACGGCCTGGAGAACAGCGCCAGGTTGCTGGGATCGCGCAAAATGGCGCAACCCGCGGTGAGCTTGGTGCGGCTGTCCGCCATCGGCGCCCAGGCGGCTGCGATGCGCGGCGACACCGCGGCTTCACCCACCAGGTCGTCCCAATCCAGGCGCACGCCCGCATCCATCGTGAAGCGGCCGGCGGGCTGCCAGTGATCGCTGACATAGGCCGACGCAACCGAGTTGCCGCGATCGAATATCCCGCTCCCCTGAAACGTGGTGACGAACTCGGGCGAGCCGCTCAAGCCGATCACCTCGGCCTCCGATCGCGCGAATCGCGCGTCGTATTCCAGCCGTTGCGCGGTCGAGCCCGTCTGCAGTTGGTGGCGTCCCCAAAGCGTACGCGCGCGGGGAAAGTAGTTGACGAAAACCTGCCCGCGGCTCCCGTTCTCGCGCGAGTCGACGAAGTAGTTCCCGCTGCGGCCCTCGGGGGTGATCAGATAGGGCGCCGTTCCTTCCGGCACCTGCCGGTGATAGACGGTTTGCCAGGCGACGCCAAGTTCCAGCAGCGATCCGCCGTACCACGAGTGCGAGTCCTTGGCCGCCAGAAGATATTCATGATCGCTCAGGCCGGAGCTGGTGGGGACCGGGTCGAGCGGTCCCAAGCCAAAGTGGGACTGGTGATCGAAGTTGCTCAGGAAGTCGGCGTAGAATATGTTGGCCGGAGACAGATTGACTTGAGCGTGGGCCAGGTTGCCGAGCGCCCAGGCCGCATTCGTGTCCGCGCCAGGGGGCAAGCCGGCAACATAGCCGCTGTTGTAACTGCCGTAAAGGCTGTCCGCGAACCAGGCCTTGCCCTTGACGATGGGCCCGGAGAGAACGGCGCGCGGCGTCCAGTCGCCGATGCGGACGCCGCCCCGCTGATCGATCCCGGGAATGAAATTGGTGACGGTGTAGTGGAACAGGTCGGTTCCGTTCTCGGTGCGGATCGCCAACGTGCCGCCTGAGCCGGGCCCGTATTGCGCGGGCTCGCGCGCGCCCTCCAGATCCACCGATTGCACTCCATCGAGCGCCAGAAGTGTGGTGTAGCGGCCGCCGATCGGGTCCGTGATGTCCACCCCGTTCAACGTGTACTGCGTCTGATATTCGGCCCCACCGTGAAAATGGAGGCCGGCGGACGGGTCCTCGACCGTCCCCGGCATCAGCCTCATGCCGTTGCGTAAGCTTTCGGTGGACGGGTAAGGAATGTCGTTGATGTCGGTGCCGCTCAGCCGCTCTTCGCTAGCGGTCGCGGCGGCATCCACCGGATTGGACGGTGCGCCGACATGAATGCTCTGGAAGACTTCCTCCTGCACATTGAGCACGAGGGTGGTTTCGGCTCCGCCGTCCGCGATCTCGACCGGCTGATCGCGCAACTGAAAATATCCGGCGCGGTCCACCGTGACCAGATAGCGGCCGGGCGCGGGCACCGTGATGACAAACGATCCGGTCGGCGAGGATTCGGCCTCGAGCGGAGTCCGGGCCTCCTGCCGGATGCTAACGCGCGCGCCGGCTAGTGGGGCATCGTTCTGGTCCATCACGCGGCCGCTCCAGGCGACCTGAGACGAGGCCTGGCCCGCCAGCGCCAGTCCGGCCACTAGCAGCGCCGCGATGCGATCGAAGGGCATCGGGGTCCTGCCGTTATTATGATCGAAACGCGGGCCGCAGGCAGAACTGGAGGCGCCGGCTGATTCTGCGACCCTCAAGCAATGGGCGCTCAGTGTGGGGCAGGATGGCATCCTGCGCGCGACCCAGAGGGTGTCCCGCCCAATCGGACCGCAGCTTACCAAGCTGCCCCACAACGCTACTAGTCTTTCTCGCCTTTGTGCAATTGCTGAGCCAGGTAATTCTCCAGGCCCACTTCGCCGATGGCGTGCAGTTGGCCCTCCAGATAGTCCACGTGATCTTCTTCCTGACGGAGGATCTCTTCGAACAACGCCCGCGATGCATTATCGCCCGTCGCGGTGGATGTCTTGATGGCGCGGTTGAGTTGCTTGACCGCGTCCATCTCCAGCGCCAGGTCGCTCTCGAATTGCATTTTGACGTTGATCCCGACGCGGATGGGGCCGATGGCGGTCATATTCGGCGCCCCATCGAGGAACAGAATCCGGTTGATCAGCTTCTCGGCGTGAACCATTTCCTCGATCGACTCTTTGCGGTAGTAGCCCGCCAGCCTGAAGTAGCCCCAGTTTTCGCACATTTTAGAGTGCAGAAAGTATTGATTGATGGCCGTCAGCTCGGCCTGGAGGGATTCCCCTAAACACTTCAGAATTTCTTCGTTACCATGCATAGCCATCAGTCTATCCGCAAACCGGGCAAATGCCAACGGCAAGCTAAAGCTTGCCCGTACAACCGGGAGCTGAGCACACCCGGCGGAGCCCGGTCCGCCGGCGCCGCCGGATTATAATCGGAAGGTGAGAATTCAGTGTGCCCTGGTTCTGGTGGCGCTGGCGCTGGCCGGCTGTCATCGAGGTAATGCAAGCAAGGACGCCGTACGCCAGGCGGTGATCGATTATGTTGGCGGCCACGGTCTGAATGTGACCGCCATGAACATCGAAGTGACGGCGGTGAACTTCTCTGGCGACCACGGCGAAGCCAACGTCTCCTTCACGCCCAAGAGCGCTCCGGGCGCGGCGGGTATGTCGATGATCTATTTGCTCGATCAGCAGGGCGCCAAGTGGGTGGTGACGGGGCGCAAGCAAGCCGGCGGCATGCCACACGGCGGCGCTATGCCCGGCGGCGCTATGCCCGGCGGAGCGATGAATCCTCACGGCGCGATGCCTCCTGGGGGCGTGGCGAATCCGCATGGAGCGGGAGCGGGTGGCGCCATGCCGGCGCCGCAGGATCTTCCTCCCATCGACAAGACGAAAAAATGAAACGCGTGGCAATCCTCGGCGGCGGGCCGGCGGGAGCATTCGCCGCGGAGCGGTTGGCATCCGCCGGGCTCAGGGTAGCTGTGTTCGACGAGAAACTGGCTTGGGAGAAGCCGTGCGGTGGCGGACTTACTTACAAGGCTTATAGCCAGTATCCATTTTTGATTGAAAACTCGACGCCCAAGCGCCTGGTGCATCAGACCGTGCTGGGCGCGCCGCGCGGCGGCGAAGCCTGCCTGAAGCTGACCGATCCGATGGTGATCTACTCCCGCCTGGATCTGAACCGGATGCTGCTGGAGCGGGCCGAGCGCGCCGGGGCGCAGATCGAAAAAGCGCGCGTCCTCAAGATGACGCGGCAGGGCGCGGGCTGGCAGTTGCACACCTCGGGCGGCCACGCCAGCGCCGATTTCTGCATCGTGGCGATGGGCGCCCGCAACCCGCTGCGCGAGGTGGGCACCGAATTGAAGCCGCGCGACACCATGACGGCGCTGGGTTATTACGTCCCCGGCGATCAGGAGCGCATCGACATTCGCTTCCTGCCGAGTCTGGAAGGGTACATCTGGATCTTTCCCCGCTGCGGGCACCTTTCGGTGGGAATTTGCGGCAAGGGCGAACCGGCGGCGGCGCTGCGCCAGCGGCTGGAGCGGTTCATGGAGGAGCGCGGTATTTCGCGCAAGGACGGCAGGTTCTATTCCCACCTGCTGCCTTCGCTCGACAGCGGCTCCTGGCAGGCCAACCGCGTGGCCGGCGATGGCTGGATGGCGGTGGGCGATTCGGCCGGGCTGGTGGATCCGCTCACCGGCGAAGGGTTGTACTATGCGATACGCTCGGCCGACTTGGCGGCGCGCGCGCTGCTGGCCGAAGTGGGGGACCTGGCGGCGAAACTGGCGCACTACCGCGCGCTGCTGCGGCATGACTTCGCGGCCGACCTGGAATTCGGTTCGCGCCTGGCGAAACGCTTCTTCGTCGGCAGGTTCCTCTGCGGCGCGGTGACCGAGCGCATGGTACAACTCGCCGGCCGCAGCCCACGGTTCTCAATCATCATGCAGGACCTCTTCGCCGGGCGGCAACCGTATGCGGGTCTCAAGCGGCGGCTGCTGCAGAACTTGAACGGCAGCCTTTACGAACTCGGCATGAGCCTCGGCCTCGCCAGAGTTGTGCCGCGTAGGAGCCCGACTTGCCCGTCGTGAGTGGTGGTGGGACAGACGATCGGTTTTTGTCGTCTGTCAACTGCTGGCGAGTCTCGCACGCATCAAACACAAAGAAATGTCGAGACGAGTCTCGACACGGCAGGCAGGACTGCCCGCGCCACCCCAGCACACTGACATGAACCATTCCACCTCCGAATCGTTATTTCGCCGCGCTCAGGAGCTCATTCCGGGCGGCGTCAACTCGCCGGTGCGGGCGTTTCGCAGCGTGGGCGGGAACCCGGTGTTCCTGGCCCGTGGCGAAGGATCGCATGTCGTCGACGTGGACGGCAACCGTTACATCGATTACGTCGGCTCCTGGGGACCGCTGCTGCTGGGCCACCGGCATCCCGAGATTCTGGAGGCGCTCGAGCGCGCGCTCGCCATCGGCACCAGCTTCGGCGCACCGACCGAAGGGGAGGTCGAACTGGCCGAGGCCATCCGCGACGCGGTGCCTTCCATGGAAATGGTGCGGCTGGTGAATTCCGGCACCGAGGCCACTATGTCCGCCATTCGCCTGGCACGCGGCTTCACCGGGCGCGACCTGACGGTGAAATTCGAAGGCTGCTACCACGGCCACGTGGATTCGCTGCTGGTGAAGGCCGGCTCCGGCGTGGCGACGCTGGGCTTGCCGGACACGGCGGGCGTGCCCAAGAGCTTTTCCGACACCACCATTGCGCTGCCGTACAATTCGGCGAACGCGGTGGAAGAGGCGTTTCGCGCGCATGGCGAGCGCATCGCGGCGGTGATCGTGGAACCGGTGGTGGGCAACATGGGCTGCGTTCCGCCGGCGGCAGGTTTTCTCGAAGCCCTGCGCGAGCTGACCAGCCGCCACGGCGCGCTGCTCATCTTCGACGAAGTGATGACGGGTTTCCGCGTAGCCTTCGGCGGCGCGCAACAGCGGTACGGCATCCGGCCGGATTTGACAACGCTGGGAAAAGTCATCGGCGGCGGCTTGCCGGTGGGCGCTTATGGCGGCCGCAGGGACATTATGAACCAGGTGGCGCCAGTCGGACCGGTCTACCAGGCGGGCACGCTGTCCGGCAATCCGTTGGCGGTGGCCGCCGGCCTGGCCATGCTGCGGCACCTGAAGCGGCATCCGCAAATCTATCATCAATTGGAAGCGCGCACCGCAGAGCTGTGCGCCGCCGCGCCCGCCGGCATCACGGTCAACCGGGTAGGCTCGATGTTCACTTTCTTTTTCACCGACAGGCCCGTCACCGATTACGAATCCGCCAAGCGCAGCGACACCGCTCGCTTCGGCCGCTTCTTCCGCGCCATGCTGGAGCGCGGCGTCTACCTGGCGCCATCGCAGTTCGAAGCGGGGTTTGTTTCGGCGGCCCACACCGAGGAAGATATCCGGCAGACGGTGGCCGCCGCGCGCGAAGCCTTCAACGCCTGAGCGGCGGCAGCAGTTTGCGGCCCGACCAGGTGACGATGGCGAAGAACGCGGCGAAGCTCACCAGGATCACGGTCAAGCGGCGCTGCGGAGAAAGCCGCTCGGGGATGGCGCCGGCAGCGGGCGGAAACTCGAGCCGGATCCGTAATCGGACCACGGCCGTGCGGCCGTCACCCATTCGATTGTCGACCACCACCACATACTCGCCCGGCGGCCGCACCTCGCACACCAGCTTGCCGGAACGGCCCGGTTCGGTCGCTTCCACCACGCCATGCGCCAGGCCTTCGCGCAGGTGTTCCAAATCGTCGCGGCGCATCACGGCCAGCCGGACCTGGTCCGAGCCGGCGCGCACTTCGTACTCGGCTTCGACCAGCGCCGGACGCTGCCCGATTCCCAGGTCCACCCAGCGCCACTCATCGGCCGGAATCGTAAACACCTGGTTGACGAGCTCCTCGGCCGAAGCGAAGGCGAGCGCGAGCGTGCAGACCAGGGCAAGCATGGGGCCGAACCGCAGGCCGGTCATCTCCTCCCTCGCACATCTTCGAGGGGCTACAATGAGGCCATGCACGTCAGTATGGCACAGCCGTGGGAGGGCATGTTTCCGCTTGCGCGCCGTTGAATTGCCGGGTTGGAAAACCAAGCTGAGCTGGGTAGCCGCCGTCCTGCTGGCGGTTCTGTTCCTCGCCTCCGGTTTGTGGAAGATCACGGATACCCAAGCTTGGGCGCAGCGCATCGCTCAACTGATGCTGCCAGGCTCGCTGGGCGTGCCGTTGGCGCTGCTGGTCGGGATTGCCGAGACGCTCGGCGCGGTGCTGGTTCTGGTGCCGCGGTTCCGGCGTTGGGGCGCCATCCTCACCGGACTGCTGTTGATTGCGTTTATGAGCTATTTTGCCCTGCATTACAACGCGTTGCGCGGCGCCGATTGCAGTTGCTTCCCCTGGGTCAAGCGCGCCGTTGGACCGCAGTTTTTCCTCGGCGACCTGGCCATGCTGGGGCTGGCGCTGGTGGCGGGAGTGTGGTCGAGACCATCGGGCAGTTTGCGCAGCATGGTGGTGATCGCCGGAGCGGTGGCCATCTTCGCGCTGGTCTCCTATGGTGTCAACGAGGTGCGCCAGAGCGGGACCAGGGCGCCCGCCAGCATCCTGGTCGAAGGCCAGCCGTACAACCTCACGCACGGGAAATACTTTTTGTTCTTTTTCCATCCGGCCTGCTCGCACTGTTTCGAATCCGCCAAACGAATGGCCACGCTCGACTGGGGCCAAACCCGCGTGGTGGCCGTTCCCGTCGAGATGCCGCAGTATGCGGCGCAGTTTCTTTACGACACGGGCTTGAAGGCGGTGGTGACGCCGGATTTCGATTTATTGAAGCGCACCTTTGGGTACACCGCCTACCCGTTCGGTGTGGCCGTCGACAACGGCCGCGAGAGAGCCCCGCTGGCGCGTTTTGACGAAACCGAACCGGCCGCCACGCTGCGCCGGTTGGGATTTGTGAACTGAAAGAGCAGGCGTCACGGTGATTGCAGCAAATGGGGTACACGTGGTTCGGTTTCTGGTTCTTCTGATTTGCGCGTTCATCGCCGCGGCGGATGACGCTCATCCGACGCTCGCACTCGGCTCTCCGGCTCCCGACTTCTCCCTTCCCGGCATTGACGGCCAGCTCCACCATCTTTCCGAATACGCGGGCAGCCGCGTGCTGGTGTTGATCTTCACCTGCAATCATTGCCCCACCGCGCAACTTTATGAAGGCCGCATCAAGCAGCTCGTCGACGACTACCGCGGGAAGAGCGTTGCGTTCGTCGCCATTGAGCCGAACGATGCGAGCGCGATCCTGCTGTCCGAGCTCGGCTACACCGACGTGAGCGACAGCCTGGAAGAGATGAAGATCCGCGCCGAATACCGGCACTTCAATTTCCCGTATCTGTACGATGGCGAAACCCAGGCGGTGTCGCGAGCGTACGGACCCAAGGCCACGCCGCACGTCTTCATCTTCGACGCGGCGCGCAAGCTGGCCTATGAAGGGCGCATCGATAACAGCCAGCGCGAATCGCTGGTGAAGACCAGGGATGCGCGCAACGCCATCGACGCGCTGCTGGCAGGCGCGCCCGTCGCGATCCCCCACACCGGCGTCTTCGGCTGCTCCACGAAATGGAAATCGAAGCAGGCGAACCAACTCGCGGAGATGAAAAAGATTGAGGCGGAACCGGTGCCCCTGGAAATGGCCGATGAAGCCGAGCTGAGGAAACTGCGCGCCAACCCGACCGGCAAGGTGTTGTTAGTCGATTTTTGGGCCACCTGGTGCGGGCCGTGCATGACCCAGTTCCCGGCGCTCGAAACAACTTATCGCATGTTTCGCGGGCGCGATTTCGATTTCGTTACCGTAGCGGCCAACCTGCCGGATGAGAGGCCGGGCGTCGAGAAAGCGCTCCTGGCACAGCACGCCTCCAGCCGCAATCTCCAGTTCGCCTCAACCGATACCTATGCCATGCAAGCCGCGTTTGATGCCACCTGGGATTCCGGCGTGCCGTTCACCATCCTGATCGCGCCGGATGGCACGGTTCTCTATCGGAAGCAGGGCGAGGTGGATATACTGGAGCTGCGACGCATTATTCTGGCGAACCTGCCGGACCCGGATTACATCGGGCATCGCGCCTACTGGGCCGCAAAATAGACGTTCCGTAAGGAGGAACACCATGGGAAAAAGAACTTCGGACCACGAACAGGCGGGCAGAAGAGCCTTCCTGAAACTGGGCGGCGCCGCGGCGGCGGGACTGATGGGCCAGGCCGCCGCAGGCCAAACGGCTGGCGCAGTCCCCGCGCCGCAGAACCCCACCGCCGCGCTGCCCATGCCGGTGCGCAACCTGGGACGCACCGGGTACAAGGTTGGCACCTTCAGCCTCGGCGGGCAAGCCGCACTCGAGCGCCCGCACAACGAAGCCATCGCGGTGCCGATTGTCGAACGGGCGCTCGATCTGGGCGTGAACTACATCGACACTTCGTCGATTTATGGCGGCCCGGAACGCTGGAGCGAGCAATACATCGGCGCGGTGATGAAGCGGCGCCGCGCGCAAACATTCCTCGCCAGCAAGACCAAGGAGCGCACCCGCGACGGCAGCCTGCGCATGATCGAGGAATCCTTGAAGCTGCTGCAGACGGATCACCTGGACCTTTGGCAACTGCACGACATCGGCTTGCCGGAGGACGTGGACGCGGTGTTCGCGAAGGGCGGCGCCATGGAAGCGCTGCTTCAGGCGCAGGAACAGAAGATGGTGCGCTACCTGGGCGTCACCGGCCACTTCCGCCCCGAGGCGTTGATGGAGGCCATCCGCCGCCATCCGTTCGACACCATTTTGATGGCCCTCAACGCGGCCGACCGGCATCATTACAGTTTCCTGGACCAGCTTCTCCCGCTGGCTGTCGAGAAGCAGATGGGGATCATCGGCATGAAAGTGCCGGGGCGCAGCCGGCTGCTGGCCAGTTGGACTCCGCCACCGCTCGAGCAGCAACAGCACTCGTGGGAAGGCGCGGTGATCGCCACCACGCCGGGGCCGCTCACCATGCGCGAAGCCCTGTATTATTCGCTCTCGCACCCGGTCAGCACGGTGATCATCGGCTGCGATTCGATCGCGCAACTGGAAGAGAACGTACACCTGGCGCGCGAGTTCACCCCCCTCAGCGAACACCAGATGGCATCGCTCGCCGCGCAGGCCGAGCCGGTTTCCAAGCAAGCGCTGTTCTTCCGCTTCGTCAGCCGCGGATAAGAATTTGCGGAAAAACGTTCCCGAACAACCGCTCCCTAAGAAGCTGAGAAAAATCGGGCGGACCGGGTTGACGGACGAAACCGTCTGTCCCACATCGCTGTCGAAGAATGTGCAGGCGCGTGGGGCAGGCGCTTTCGCCTGCCAACCGGCTTTTGCGCAGCTTCTGAGTCGAAGACGTTTTCCAAACAAGCTCCGAGAGCGGCGCTCGTCCCTCCCCCGCATTCATGGGAAAATGAAACTGTCGTGATTGTAATCGACGGCATTTATTACGCGCTCGCCCTGGCCGGCGCCGGCGGCGTAGTCTTCTGGCTGGCTGGACCGTGGTTCGGCGCGCCCCTGTTTGTGCTGGCACTGTTCTGCCTGTACTTTTTCCGCGACCCGGAACGAGCGATTCCGGCGGGGCCGCTGGCGGTTTCGCCCGCCGACGGCAAGGTGATAGCGGTGAGGGCCGAAAGCCCGGACGTGAATCGCATCAGCATTTTTCTGAATATTTTCGACGTGCACGTGAACCGCGCACCGGTGGCCGGCACCATCGGCACGGTGGAATATCGTCGTGGAAGCTTCCACGTGGCCAGTCGCGAGAAATGCTCCACCGAGAACGAGCAGAACATCGTCACCATGCAAGGCGAAGGCTCGCCGGTGGTCTTTAAGCAGATTGCGGGCCTGATTGCGCGGCGCATCGTGTTCAATAAGAAGCCGGGCGACCGGGTGGCCACGGGCGAACGCGTGGGCCTGATCAAGTTTGGTTCGCGCATGGATGTGCTGCTGGGACCGGATTGGGAAATCGCGGTTCGGCCGGGTGAGCGCGTCCGCGCCGGATCGAGCGTGATTGCGCGGCGGCGGGAGCCGGACCATGGGGCTTAGAGACAAGCTGGTGGATCCCAAATCGCCGGACCAGCGGCCGCGGCGCGCGGCTTACGCGCTGCCCACGCTGTTCACCGCGGGCAACATTTTCCTGGGCTTTCTTTCGATTCTGGCCTCGTTCCGCGGCGCCACGTTGGCTGCCATTGGCGGCGCCGGTGCGGCCGAGCAGTTCGGGGTGGCCGCCAAGGCTATCGGCGCGGCAGTGCTGCTCGACGGATTGGACGGGCGCATCGCGCGCATGACCAACACCACCAGCGAATTCGGACGTGAGATGGATTCACTGGCGGACGTGGTGAGCTTCGGCATGGCTCCCGCGGTGCTGGCGTTTGCCTGGGGCGTGCAATTTCTGGACTCGGGCATGGGCGAAAAAATCCGCAGCCAGATTTTCAATGCCGGCTACTTCATTTCATTCCTGTTCCTGCTCTGTGGCGCCGCCCGGCTGGCGCGGTTCAATATTCAAAAGAATCCCATCCCGAAGAATCCCGGCCGCCCCGACCGCAAGTATTTCGTCGGCCTGCCCATTCCGGCGGCGGCCGCTATGGTCGCCGCGGTGGTGTGGGCGTTCGACGCCCAACCGCTCGCCTGGTGGCAACTCTCCGTTCTGTGGCTCGGCTTGCTGCTGCTGCTGGGCTTCCTGATGGTCTGCACCTGGCGCTATTACAGCTTCAAAGGCATCAACCTTTCCAAGCCCTACACGCCGCTGATCATCATTCTGGCCGGAGCCGTCATCTACGGCCTCTGGAATTATTCGCAGCCAATGTGGCTGGCGCTGGCGGGTGGCTATGTGGCCAGCGGGATTCTCATTCGCATCGGCGGCGCCGTCCGCCGGCGCTTGCGCCCCGTCCCCACGCCACGCGCCCCGGAGCACCAGGTTGGCTAAGACTCCGGTCATCGCGCTGGTGGGGAGCGAGTCGCTGATGGGCCGCGAGCTCCGCGACATCGCCGCCACCAGCACGCCCGAGATCGCGCTCAAACTGATCGCCGCCGAGGACGAGGAGCCGGGCACCCTCACCCGCGTGGGCGACAGGCCGGCCGTGGTGGGCGGCCTGGGCGCCGATTCCCTGGCCGGCGCGCGCGCGGTGGTCCTGGCCGGTGGCGCCGATTCGGCGCGCCAGGCCCTCGAGTTGCTGGACGGTGACGATAGCACCGCCGTCATCGACCTCACCGGCATTGCCGAAGAGCGGCCGGACGCGCGGCTGAGGGCGCCGCTGGTCGAAGCCGGCGCAGAGGCCGAAGACGAAGTTGACGCCAGGGTCCACGTGATCGCCCATCCGGCGGCCATCGCCCTGGCGCTGTTTCTGCGCCGGCTGCACGCGCACGATCCCATCCGCCGCAGCGTGATCGAAATCTTCGCTCCGGCCAGCGAGCACGACGCCCGCGGCGTGCAGGAATTGCAGCAGCAAACCGTCAGCCTGTTTTCGTTCCAGAACCTTCCCCGCGCAGTCTTCGACGCCCAGCTCACCTTCAACATGCTGCCGCGTCTTGGCGAAGAGGCGCCGGCCTCGCTCGAAGACACCGAGTTGCGCATTGAGCGGCACCTGGCGACGCTGCTGGCGATGCCTGGGGAAGGGAGCGGCGCGCCCCTGCCTTCGCTGCGCCTGATCCAGGCGCCCGTGTTTCACGGATACAGCATTTCGGCGTGGGTGGAATTCGATGGCAATCCGGGCATTGAGGCTCTGGAAGCGGGCCTGGCGGCCGGCCCCATCGAGGTGCGCTCGGGCGAGTTCTCGCCGCCCACCAACGTCGGCCAGGCGGGCCAGGGCGGCATTGCCGTGGGCGCCGTTTCGGTGGATCGCAACAATCCGGAAGCCTGCTGGTTCTGGCTGGTGGCGGACAACTTGCGGCTGGCCGCGGAAAACGCCGCGGAGGTGGCGCGACAATTACCATGAACCGGTTTGCGTTTGCATGTCTCGCCATTGCGGCGGCCTTGGCCGGCTGCGGTTACCACGTTTCGGGACAAGGCGAGCTGATGCCCAAGAACATCCGCACCATCGCGGTCATGGCGATGCCCAGCACCCGCTATCAACTGGCGCGCCTGCTCCCCGCCGATATCGCGCGCGAGCTCATCGCGCGCACGAAATACAAGGTGATCGACGATCCCAATCAGGCCGATGCCGTGCTGAGCGGCCACGTGCAGAACTTCAGCAATTTCCCCACCCTGTTCGACCAGGCTACCGGCCGCGCCACCAGCGTTTTGGCCGTCGTCACCGTCACCATCACCCTCACCGAGCGGACCACCGGCAAAACCCTGTTTTCGCGGCCCAACTTCGAAGTGCGCCAGGGCTATCAGATTTCCACCAACCCGCAGCAGTATTTCGATGAGAGCGGCACCGCCATTCAGCGCCTCAGCAAGGACGTCGCGCAATCCATCGTGAGCGCCATTCTGGAGAATTTCTAGGCCGCTTGGGCAAGCTATATGACCGCTCCGCAATTCCTCGCGCGCGTAAAGAGAAGCGGTCCGCCGGCAGTGGCGCTGTTGATCGGGCCCGAAGCCTACCAGCGCCGGCAGGTCAAGCAGGCGCTCATTGCGGCGTTCCCTCCCGACGCCGTCACCACCCACGACCTGGCCGAGGTCTCGCTCGCCGGCGTGCTGGACGATGCGCGCTCGCTTTCTCTGTTTGCCGCCGAACGGCTGATCTGGGTGGTGAACGCGGAGGCAGTCTTGCCGCGGGGCCGCGCGGCCGAAGCGGACGGCGAAAGCGGAACCGCCGCCGATGGCGACCCTGCGCCGCTGGCCGCTTACGTGAAAGATCCGACGCCCGGCGTGGCGCTGGTGTTCGAGGCCAGCCGCTTCGATTTCGAGGGCGACGACAAGCGCAAGCTCGAGCGCGTGGCGAAGTTCTATGCCGCCGTCCCGGAGACGGTGGAATTGCGGCGGCTCGACGCGCACTCCGCGCGCCTCGAAGCGGAGCGGTTGGCCGTCGCCGCCGGCGCGCGCCTGGACGCGGAGGCGCTCGACCTGCTGGTGGAATCGCTCGGCGCCGACCTGGCGCGCATCGCCGTGGAAATCGAAAAGCTGGCGCTCTATGCCGGCCAGCGCCCCGTGGGCGTCGAGGATATCGCGGCGCTGGTGCCCGATGCGCGCGCGTCCAACATCTTCGCATTAGTCAATGCGCTGGGCTGCCGCGACCGTGCGCGGTCGCTCGAAATCCTGGACACGCTCACGCGCGAGGGCGAGTACCTGCCGCTGGCGCTGGCGTTCCTTTCCACGCAATTCCGCATGGCGCTGGTGGCGCGTGAAGCCAACCTGAAAAGCGCGCAACAAATTCAAGCGCATTTTGCGCGGCTGGGCGTTCCCGTCTGGGGATCGCGCGCCGAACAGGTGCGGCAGACCGTCGCCCGGTTCAGCCAGCCGCAACTGGAACGCGCCATCCAGCTGACCTTCGAGGCTGATCGCGGCATGCGCGACACGCGCCCCGACGACCGCATCGTCATGGAGCGCTTCATCCTCGCCCTGGCCGCTAATCAGCCAGGCGCTTGAAGAGGCGAATCGGTGGGGGTATGCTTTAGCTTGCCCGGACCACAAGGAACTGCACCCGCGAACCCCTTGGCCGCCAACCCTCCTTGCAAGTCGAGATCGATTCGTGATATCGTCATACGACGATGAGAATAGCGCGACGATCGAAGGCCGACCTGTGCTGCCCTCCGGGCGCACCACCAGCCGAGGTGAGCTTGCAGACCCTCGAAGGGGCGGAAGCCGACGAGGAGTTGGCGAAACTGGCGAAGGCGATCGGGCACCCCGCCCGAGTTCGCATCCTCCGCATGCTTTCCCGCAAAGAAGCGCGCGTCTGCAGCCAGATTGTAGATGAACTACCCCTGGCGCAATCGACAGTCTCCGAGCACCTGCGCATTCTGAAGGAGGCCGGCCTGGTGCGGTGTGCGCAGGATGGTACGCATGTCGGTTATTGCATCGATTTCGACGGTTTGCGACGCCTGAAAGCCCTGGCTGCCATCATTTGAGGAGGTTCTTTTTTTGTGTCCGTCAAATCGCCAATCGTCGATGTACGAATTAGGAGCGCCTGCGATGAAGGGCCCAAGGTTCCATTCCGCGGGGAGGCACTAGAGGAATGACACAAGCCACGGCTGAGACAACGGCGCCGAAACGCCTGAATTACTTCGAACGCTACCTCAGCGTCTGGGTGGCCGCCTGCATGATTGTGGGTGTACTACTGGGAAGAGCGATGCCGGGCGCAGCCGACGCCTTGCGGCGAATGGAGTTCGGGGCCGGCAGTCAGATCAACATCCCGATTGCGGTTCTGATCTGGTTGATGATCGTCCCGATGATGATGAAAGTGGATTTCGCCTCCGTCCGGGAGGTCGCCAAGCGGCCGCGAGGGCTGTTCGTGACGCTTTTCGTTAATTGGCTGGTGAAGCCATTTTCGATGGCGTTCATCGCCTGGCTATTCTTCCGGCATGTGTTCGCGGCCTGGATTCCCGCGGCCGATGCCGGCCAGTACATCGCCGGTTGCATCATCCTCGCCGCCGCGCCCTGCACCGCCATGGTCTTCGTCTGGAGTTACCTGACCGATGGCGATCCCGCATACACGCTGGTCCAGGTCTCGGTGAACGATCTCATCATGCTGTTCCTGTTCGCACCCATCGTCCGGTTCCTGGTGAACGGCGCCTCCTCGCTGCACGTTCCGTTCGCCGTGCTGCTATACGCGGTGGCGACCTTCATCGTCATTCCGCTCGCCGCGGGCATGGCGCTGCGGGCGTATTTCATTCGGGCGCACGGCGCGGAGTGGTTCGAGAAGCAGCTCCTGCCGCGCTTTGCGCCGGTGAGCACCATGGCGTTGCTGGCCACCCTGGTGCTCATCTTCGCCTTCCAGGCCGACAACATTCTCGGCAGGCCGTTTCATGTCCTGCTGATTGCGGTGCCGATTCTCATTCAGGTCTACTTCAATTCTTCGCTTGCGTATGGACTGATGCGTCTGTTCAAAGTCCGGCACGCGATTGCCGCGCCGGGAGCGCTGATCGGCGCGAGCAACTTTTTCGAACTGGCGGTTGCAACGGCCATCGCGCTTTTCGGACCTGGGTCCGGAGCCGCGCTGGCCACAGTGGTCGGAGTCTTGATCGAGGTTCCTGTGATGCTATCGGTCTGCTCATTCTGCAACCGGACGAAGCATTGGTTTCCCGAAATGGAGGGGACCGGTTGATGTCATCTGGCTGGGTCGGTGTACGAGCAGTGGCCGACAATAGATGAGCGCGCCCTATAGGGAATGACCATCGAAGGCGTTCCGGGGGGGTCGTGATCTGGATACCGTAGAGGGCTTAATTGACTATGAAGAGAACGCGCATCCTGGTGCTGTGCACCGGAAATTCCGCCCGCAGCCAGATGGGCGAAGGACTGTTTCGCGAGGCGGGTGGCGGCGGCTACGAGGTGTCGAGCGCCGGCACCAGGCCGAGCCAGGTCCGTCCGGAGGCCATCGCGGTCATGCGCGAGATCGGAATCGATATCTCGGGCAACCGCTCGAAATCGGTCGATGAGTTCGCCGGCCAGGCGTTCGATTTCGTGGTGACGGTCTGCGACAGCGCGCGCGACAACTGTCCCGTCTTTCCGGGCGCGACGAAGCGAATTCACTGGAGCCTCGAGGATCCCGCGGCCGTTCAGGGCACCGACGAGGAACGCCTGGCCGCCTTCCGCAGCATCCGTGACCAACTCCGCGAACGCGTGAAAACGTTCCTTCGCGAGCGGACACAAACGTGAGTGGGGCAGGCGCTTCCGCCGGCAGGACTGCCCGCGCCACGTTGCCGGGGACCTACCTCACAGGCGCGCTTACTTCTTCTTCGCTCCCGGACGCGCCGGCGCGGCCACGCAAGGCGTGACCTTCACCCCCTCGATGGAGGCTTTCTCGGTGTCCATGGTGAGCAGGAAGGGAGACGGCGTGAACGCGCTGGGCAGCCCTTCCCACTGCACTTCGGCGTTGAGCGTTGGCTTGCCGGTGAGCGGGGTATCCAGTTTGAGGGCGATTTCGGCGACGGGCTCTCCTTTCGCATCGGGAAGCGGCACGGCGATCAGAAGAGTATTGGACTTGCAGGCAGGCTTGGCGTCGATCAGCATGCCCTTGAGCTTCGGCACAGCGGCGCCCTTGAGCTGCGATTCGAAGTACGCCACGCCGTCGCTGTCGCTCAGCGCGGCCTTGATCTTCATCCACATCGAGAGCTGCGGATTCGACTGTTCGAATTCCTTCTGTTTTTCTTCGGCGATCTCGGTGGCGGTCTTGATGTGATAGCCGTCGGGCCAGAGCGGCGCCGCCTTGACCTGGTCCTTGAGCTGGGCGAGCCCTTCATCGCTGCCGTGGACCTTGGTATAAGCGCCGTCGGCGAAGGTTTTGATTTTGCCCGGATCGGCTTGAGTCCCGCCCAACGTCGCGTCGAGGACCGCGGCACGCTCAAATTCATAGACGGCTTCGGAGTTCTTCTTTTGGGAACTGAGCGAGAGCCCCAAATTGTAGGAGATGGCAGTCTGGTCAGGATAATCGCCCAGCGCCTTGGTAAAAGCGGCCTGGGCCGTGGCGAAAGCGGCCTGGGCCGCCGCAAACTGCTGGGTAGCCTTCTGCGTGCTGGCGTCATGGTCAGCGCCCGTCTGGGTCTCGGCAAGCTTCTCGGCGGCCTTACCGCTGGCTTGGGCCTGGGCGCCGGCGGCCATGGCCTGGTTGCCGGGCAGCATGGCCATGTATAGGAGAGCCGCCTTGGCGGGAGGCTGCAACTGGGCGCGCGCGCCGTTCCAATCCGCGTCGGCCATCGGCTTCCCGTCCGCGCCTGGCGGCTTGCGATTGTAATCCATCAACGCGTGCGCGGCTTTATCGGCGATCGCCAGTTGCGCGGGGCTCGGGTTGGGGATGCCCACGATGGCAGTGACAGTCGCAAAGAGCACTCGGATCGCCTGGCCGGGACCATCCTTGGGATCGCTGAACACGGTGTCCACCCCGGCCGCGATCATGGGAGCCGCCGCGTCCACGGTCTTGTCGAACTGGCCGGCTCCGGAATACGCCAGAATATAAAGGGTTTGCCGCTCGATCTTGAAGTCCGTATCGGGAAACTTCTGCTTCCAGGTGTCGAGATCTTTGATGGCCTGCGCGAAATTGCGGCCGTTGACGTCTTTGGCGGCCGCGCTGTATATGTCGAACTCGCCGTCCTTATACTTTTTCTCGGCTGGAGCACTTTGGGCGCCGGCCACCTGGACAAGGGCCGCCGCGACCAACAGACCAGCCAGGACTGCGGTCGTCATCGTACTCCAAGCTCGATCGTGTTTCTCCACGTACGCCTCCTGCCCGCTACTGACCACACCCTAAGTCATCCATTTGAAGTGTGGTACTTGCGGAGTATAGCGGAACGCTCGAGCGGGCGCAACTATACTTCGCCTTTTTGTCGCGGCAAAATGATAATGTCCTATTTGGGCAAAGTAGAAATGTCCTATTGACAGGGTCGAGCCTGGAGGGTGGACAAAGGACAACTACTGATGACCCAGGCCG
>Ga0181521_10001586_pt1 | contig 27835 bp, 19 predicted proteins | sample PEATcosm2014_Bin_32_FD_119764 | JGI IMG/M metagenome (GOLD analysis project Ga0181521, IMG submission 119764) | Peatland microbial communities from MTU Mesocosm Facility, Houghton, MI, USA - PEATcosm2014_Bin02_60_metaG | ecosystem: Environmental > Terrestrial > Soil > Wetlands > Peat | place...
CCCGCCTTGACGAGATCCTGCCCCACCGCTGGAAGCCTGGCCTCACACGCTGAAGGCGACGGTCCCCGTCGAGCCTACGCCAACGTCGGTGTCACACTGCCACCGTTCCGTCGGGCGGTTACGGTGCTCTGTCTCTGGAACGACGAGATTCACTACCGCAATCTCTTGCCCGCGGGTGAGCCGCGCCACGTTCTCGGGGTGCGCCGGCTGGGACGCAAAGGTCTGCGGCGTTTGCAAGAAGTCCTGCGTGAGGAGAAGCCGAGCATCCTGCACAGTTATCGGGACAAGGCGAACTTCCTGGCGCGGCTGGCGTTGCGGCGTGCGCCGGTTCCGGTTGCCGTCACCAGCGTGCGCAACCGCGCCATCAACCCCCTCTATCTTCTGACCGAATGGTACCTCTCGCGTCGCTCGGATCGCGTGCTGGCCAATTCCCAGGGCGTGCGCCACGAGCTGAAGCGCTGGGCGCGGGTTCCGGACTCCAAGATCCAGGTCATCCACAACTTCATCGACCTCGAACGTTTCCATCCACCCTCCGCCGAGGAGCGGGCTGCAGCCCGCGCGCGATACCGCCTGGCGCACGACGATCTGGTGCTGCTTCTTTCAGGTCGGATCAGCCTGCAGAAAAATCACATGGGCCTGGTGCGCGCACTCGCGCGGCTCAAGCGGCGTGGCCGGCTGCCCGGCAAAGTGCGCGTGCTCCTGGCCGGCCGCGAGCGCGATCATCTCTACACGGCGTTGACCTGGCGTCTGGCAAAATTCTTGGGCGTGGACCGGTATCTGGTGCGCCTGGGCGCGGTGACCGACATGCCCACGCTCTATCACGCGGCCGATGCCCTGCTGCTTCCTTCACTGTGGGAAGGGCTGCCCAACGCCGTCCTGGAAGGGCACGCCAGCGGCCTGCCGGCTCTGGTGTCTCACGCCGCCAACGTCGATCGCATCGTGCTTCCTGGGGAGAGCGGGATCGAAGTCCCTACCCTCGGGCTGCGTTCGCTGGCCGAGGGGCTGGGCCTCCTCATCGAGACCCCGGTCGAGCAACTCCGGCGCATGGGTGAACGCGGACGCGCGCATGTGGCCGCAAGCTTCAGGCAGGAGAGGGTGCTGGCGGAAACGGTGGCGCTCTACGATGCCTTGCTGGCCGAGAAGGGACTACCGCCGTGTGCGGAATAGCCGGCTTTCTCGCCAGACAGGGTGACGTGCACCTTGATCCACGCATCGTCCAACGCTTTGCCGCAGCCATGATCCATCGCGGTCCCGACGGTGGCGGCTTCTTCTTCGACGGTCCGGCGGCCCTGGCCCACCGGCGCCTGTCCATCATCGATCTGTCCCCAGCCGGACTGCAGCCCATGACCAACGAGGACGGTCAAGTCGCGATCGTGGTCAACGGCGAGATCTACAATCACCAGGAGTTGCGCGGCGATCTGGAGAAGAAGGGACATCGTTTTCACAGCCACAGTGACTCCGAGGTGGTGGCCCATCTGTACGAGGAGGTCGGCGATCGCGTGCCCGAACTTCTGCGCGGAATGTTCGCGCTGGCCATCTATGACGTGAAGGCGCGCCGGCTGCTGCTGGCCCGCGATCGATTCGGGGAAAAGCCCCTGTACTACACCCAGCGCCCGGACGGGTTTGCCTTTGCCTCGGAATTGGCGGCCCTGCTGGCTGATCCGGGCACCGCCGCCGATGTCTCGCCCGCGGCGGTCGATCTCTACCTGTCGTTGCAATATGTGCCCGCGCCCGACAGCATATTCCGGCAGATCAACAAGCTCCCGGCCGGCTGTCTGCTGGAGATCGGCTGCGGGGGCGAGCCGCGCGTGCGCCGCTACTATCAACTCAGCCACCAGCCCACGCTGGATGCTCTTGACGAAAGGGAAGCGGCCGAGCGGGTGCGCGCAGCGGTCGAGGACGCGGTTCGCGTGCGTCTCATGTCGGACGTGCCCTTGGGCGCGTTCCTCTCGGGCGGCCTGGATTCTTCCATCGTGGTGGCTTGCATGGCGCGCGCGAGCAGCCGGCCCGTGCAAACCTTCTCGGTCGGCTTCGTGGGCGCCGAGGTGGACGAGTTGCCCTTCGCGCGCACGATCGCGCGGCGCTTCGGCACCGACCACCACGAGCTGGTCGTCGACCCGGACATGACCCGCCTTCTGCCCAGCATCGTCCGCCACCACGGCGAGCCCTTCGCGGACACCTCGACCTTGCCCACGCGCTATCTGTGCGAGATGACCCGCAAGCACGTCACGGTGGCGCTGTCCGGAGACGGCGGCGACGAATCGTTTGGCGGCTATCGTCGCTACCTGTGGGGCGATCTGGCGGCCCGGCTGTCGTCATGGCCCCGCCCGCTGGCCTTGCTCGCACGCCTGGCTTTGCAGGCCACGCCCGGTGCCCGCGCCCACGCGATCCGGGTTTTCGGCCGCCGCCTGGCCGAAGACGATGCCGCACGCTACCTGTCGCTGATTTGCCACTTCTCGCGCGAGGAGCAGAAGGCGCTCTATGGTCCGAAGCTGCGCGAGTCGTTGGCGTCGGACCCCGCGCACGCGCTGTTCTGCCAGCACCTGCAGGCCAGCGCCGCGCGCGACAACGTGGGCCGCTTTTGCGATCTCGATGTCCGCACCTATCTTCCCGACGACATCTTCGCCAAGGTGGACATTGCCAGCATGACTTTCGGGCTGGAGGCGCGTGCCCCGTTCGTCGATCACGCGGTGATGGAACTGGGCGCGGCCCTGCCCGGCCGGCTCAAGCTTCGTCGCGGAAAAGGCAAGTACATTCTCAAGCAAGCCTTTGCCGATCTGGTGCCGCCGGCAATCCGCGGCCGGCGCAAGAAAGGGTTCGCCTCGCCCACGCGCGGCTGGTTCGCTGGACCTTTGCGTTCGTTTGCGCGCGAACTGCTCTTGTCGCCCGAGGCGCGCCGGCGAGATCTCTTCGACATCAGCGCGGTCGAGCGCCTGCTGGCTCGTCACGCGGCCGGCGAGGATCACGGCGAGCGCATCTGGAACTTGGTGGTCCTGGAACAGTGGCACCGCGAACTGGTGGACGGCCGCTCGCACTTTCAGAGCGCGATGGCGAAGACCGCCGATCGGCTGGCCAGCGAGGCAGGCGATGCCACGGGGGCGAGCCCAGGTCGCCCTTGCACGCGAGGCGCCGGTTGATGCCTGCGGAGCAAGGCCCGTCGCCCGCCAGCGCGGATCGTCGGCAGGACGCGCGCTACGCGGCCGTTGGTGCTGGCACCAACTTCCTGGCCATCCTGGCGAGCCTGTCCGAAGCCGCCTTTCACCCTGTGGCGGCCCATCTCTTCGGGACCACGTTCTATGGTTTCTACCGCTGGGCTGTGAGTTGCGCCGAGCCGCTCTTGCGCCTGAGCCCGCTCGGCACCGACAAGGGATTGCTCCGGCACATCGCTTCCCACCGGGTGGCGGGCGAGGCCGAGTTGGAGGAGCGATCGCTGCGCACTGCTTTTTGGCTCACGCTCGGGGCGAGTGTGTCGCTGGCGTTGCTCGCCTTCTTGTTCGCGGGGCCGCTGGCCGCCTTGCAGGGCAAGCCGGAAGTGGCCACGGCGATCCGATACTTGGCCCCCAGCCTGCCCTGCTCCGCGCTCATCCTGGTGCTGATTTCCGCCACCATGGGCGCCAAGACCATGCGCTACAATCTCCTGGTCCGCGGGATCACCCAGCCGCTGTCGTTGCTCTTGCTGGCCGTCTTGCTCGGGACGATCGCGCCCACCCTGGGCGGTCTGTGCGCCGCCCATGTGCTGGCCATGGCACTCACCCTCGCGCTGGCCTTCTGGTCGGCTGCGCGCGTCTTTCGTGCCATGCCTTTCTCCCACGCGCTGTGGCCCGCCGCGGGCGCAGGCGGCGCAGCGCCCGCGCCGTTCTTTCACGGCGAGATGGTTCGCTTCTCGGTCTTGATGGGGATATCGGAGTTCCTCAATTCCATCCTGCAACGAACCGACGTCATCCTCATCGCGTTCTTTGCCGGCCCGGAAACCTTGGGCATCTATGCCGGCGCCGAAGCTCTCAGTCGAATTGCCTCCAACATTCGCTACGCCTTCGATCCGGTGGCCTCGCCCGTGCTTTCCGAGGCGCTGCGCCTGCAGGACTTGGAGCGGCTTCGCTACAACCTGCGGCTCATGACCCGATGGACCACGCTCATCACGGTTCCGCTGCTGGTGGCGATGATCGTGTTTCGCAACGATCTGCTGCGCTTCTTCCCCCAGGCCTTCGCGGCCGCTGGCCCAGTGCTGGTGGTTCTGCTGCTCGGGCATCTGCTCAATGGAACGCTCGGCTTGACCGGCTGGGTGATCGCCATGTCCGGGCGCTCGCGCCTGGTCCTGATCAACAACCTGATTGCCGCCAGCATGAACGTGACACTTTGTTGTCTGCTCATTCCCCGCATGGGCGTGCTGGGCGCCGCGCTCTCCTCTGCCTCCTCGGTGGCCCTTATGCAAACTCTGCAGGTCGTTGAGGTGGCCCTGCTCTATCGCGTGCATCCGTTTTCGAGGGGGTTCTTCAAGGCCCTGGCGGCCGGGGCGGTGGCGTTGCTGCTGGCGGAATTTGCCGTGGGCGCGCTTGACCTGCCCGCGCTAGGCCGCGTGCTTCTTCAGGCTACCGTCATCTTGGCCGGCTACGGGCTCACGCTCCTCGCGCTCGGTCTCGCCGTCGAGGAGCGCGATCTGCTGCGAAGATTCTGGCGCAAGCTCCTTCGCGGCTCGCACCCCCAAGATTCCTCGTAGTTGCCTCCGCGGGAACCGTGCTAGTTTCGGCATCCGGAAGGTTCCATGAAGTTCTGGCGGCAGCTTCGAGGCGCCACCCGCGCCCTCTTCCACCTGGCTCTGGTCGCTGGGCCGATTTGGGGCATGGCGCGCGCGCAGCAGGCGTCGACGCGGATGCTCTTGGCTGTGCTGCTCCTGGGCGGCTTGGTGCTGCTGGCGTGGGCCGCCTTCGTTTACTGGCCGGGGTTTGACCCGCTCTTCCGCATCCCCTGGCGCGGTCCGCGCCGGGGCCGGCGCATGGCGATCACGTTCGACGACGGGCCGAACGGCGACCACACCATGAGCGTGTTGCGCCTGCTCGACCAGCATCAAGCCAAAGCGACCTTCTTCATGATCGGCCAGAACATCGAACTCCAGCCCGAACTGGCCCGTCAGGTTGCAGCCGCGGGCCATGCGGTCGGAAGCCACACTTACTCGCACCGGAAGCTCAACCAAGTCTCCTTGGCCGAGGCTGTGGAGGAGATCGATCGAGGCCACGCGGCCCTTACCGCGGCAGGGATTCCCGATGTGCGCCTCTTTCGGGCTCCTCACGGCCTCAAGACCTTCGCTGTGGCGAGGCATCTCGCGCGAAGGGGGTTGCGGCTGATTGCCTGGACCGCGGGTGTTTATGACACCGACTGCCCGGACGCCTCGGTCATCGCGCGCCGGGCGGAGCGCTGGGTCCGGCCCGGGACTATCCTGTTACTCCACGACGGCAAACTGGGCCACGACCGCCGGCCCATGACCACAGCGCTGGAATCGGTGCTGCAGCTTGCGCAACGGCGTAGGATTCGGCTGGTCACTGTCCCCCAACTCCTCGGTTGGTCATGAGCAAACGTCGCGTCCTTTTCGTGATCAAGAGCCTGCAGCAGGGCGGAACCGAGCGCCAGGTTCTGCGCATGCTGGGATTGCTCGATCCGAACCGCTTCGAGGTTGCCCTGTGTACCCTCGCCCCCGAGATCCACTACTCCGACGTCCCGGCTGGCCAGCCGCGCTTCCCACTCAACGCCCGTGGCGCTGGTGCGATCAAGGCGCTGGCGGCGGTCATCGAGGAGTTCCAACCCGACCTGATCCATTCGTTTCGCGACAACGTCAACCGCTGGGTCCGAGCGGCGTTGTCCCGTATCGAGCACGCGCCCACCTGGCTGATGTCGGTGCGAGGCCGCCCGGTTCTCCCGTGGGATCTGCTCTGGTCGCGCATCATCAGCCGGCGTGCCTATCGCGTGGTCGTCAATTCCCTGGGAATCGAGCGCACTCTGCGTAGGTTTGCCGGGATCAGGCCAGGGAAGATCGCGGTGATCCCGAATCTGCTCAACCCGGAAGCCTTTCGTCCCCCGGGTCCCGGTGAACGGGTGGCAGCGCGCGAGTACTTCGGGCTTTCGGCAGATGCCTTCGTTTGGGCGTTTCCCGCGCGGATTAGCTGGGTCAAGAACCAGTTGGGGCTGCTGTGGTCGCTCGCCCTGCTGGTGCGATGGGGCGCGCTGCCCGAGGGCACGGTGTTCCTGCTAGCGGGCCGCCCGCGCGATCAGATCCCGTCTGCTCTGCTTCCCAAGCTGGCGCGCGCGCTGGGCGTTGAGAAATACCTGCGAGTTTTGCCTCCTGAGAAGGAACCGCGTGTGCTGTACACAGCTTCGGATGCCCTGGTGCTGCCCTCCTGGGCCGAAGGCATGCCCAATGTCGTGCTCGAGGCGCAACTGATGGGACTCCCGGTGGTCGTCACGCGCCAAGCGAATTGGGACGCTGCCGTCTCGACAGGCTACTCAGGCTACGTGGTGAGCACCGGATCCCCACGCGCCCTGGCCGAGGCGATGCGACGCCTGATGTCCTTGTCGGAGATCGAACGTCGAGCGATGGGCGCGCGCGGCCGCACTTCACTGCTGGAACGGTTCCCACCCGGGCCGATCATGGAAAGTCTGGGACTTCTCTACGAGCAGGCGATCGCGACGCAGTCCGCCCGCCCGGTCGAGCTTTCACCCGCCCGCCCGGGCACGCAGAAGCGGCGTTCCGCGGAGGGCTCGCGCTAGCGTGCCGAGGCGAAGGTTCAAATGCACCGAGCCACGGCGTCGGCCACAAGGGCCTGGCCCAAGGCGATGCCGCCGTCGCCAGGCGGAACCTGGCCGGGAATGTGGACGGAGAAATCCGGCGCCAAGGCCGCCAGCAGCGATTCGGTGAGGCGCGCGTTCTGAAAGCAACCGCCGGTGAATACCACCGGGTGTTTGCCGTGCTGCTGTCGCACCAAGCGGAGCGCATCGGCGGTTGCCGCTACCAGGGTGTTGTGAAAGCGGGCCGACACCACGGCCGGCGCGCGCTGATTCACGATGTCCATGGTCGCCTGACGCACCATCGGCCGCAGATCCATCAGCCAGGGACGCCGGGTCGAGTCCAGCGCGAAATCGTAGCGGCCGGTTTCGCCCGGATCAGCGACGAAGTTCCAGCGCATGGCCACCTGGCCCTCGAAGTACGATTGGGTCGCAGCCAGGCCAATCGCGCCCAGGGCGTCGAAGTAGCGACCGGCACCATGGGCCAGCGGCGCGTTCAGCCTCTCGGCGATCATGCGGCGGCAGAGCGCGATCTCGCCTGCGGGGATCGACTTAAACGGGGCCAGGGCGGAAAGTGGCGGGTCGCCGTCAAAGGCGTCGTCGAGCAGAGCGAGCGCCAGCCGCCACACCTGCTGGATGGCCAGATCGCCGCCAGCCAGAGGGATGGGCCGCAGGGTGGCCAGGCGCTCGAACCGCGCGAAATCGGCCAGCAAGATCTCACCACCCCAGGCCGTCCCGTCGCTGCCTAGCCCGGTTCCGTCATAGGCCACGCCGATGACCGGCCCGGCAAGGCCGTACTCGGCCATGGCAGCGGCCACATGGGCGTGGTGGTGCTGCACGGCGATCTTGCACGCCTCGGGCCGCGCCAGCGCATAGCGGGTCGATTGATAACCGGCGTGCAGATCGTGGGCGATGATTTCCGGCTCGATGCCGACGAAGCGCTGCAGCCGCGCCACCGCGCGCTCGTAGGCAACCAGGGTCGCCAGGTTGTCGAGATCGCCGATGTGAGGGCCGAGATAGGCGTCGTGGCCCTGCGCCAGAGCAAAGGTGTTCTTCAGTTGCGCCCCGCAGGCCAGAACCGGCGCGATCGCGGACGACAAGACAATCGGACTAGGCACGTAGCCGCGCGATCGGCGGAACAACACCGGCCGGCCCGCGATCAGACGGCCCACCGAATCGTCGCAGGGATTCGCGATGGCACGATCGTGGACCAGCCAGGCGTCGGCAATCCCGGCCAGCCGGCTCTGCGCATCGGCGTCGTCGAAGGCGATGGGGTCTTCCGAAAGATTTCCCGAGGTCATGACCAGAGGCCGCTCGGCTCGGGCCAGCAGCAGATGGTGCAGCGGCGAGTAGGCGAGCAGAAGACCGACCGTCGGGTTCTCGGGAACCACTTCCGGGGCCAAGCCGGAATCCGCCTTGCGCCGGACCAGCACGATGGGCCGCTCGACCGACGCCAGCAGCGCCCGCTCCGCGTCGTCGAGCCAAGCCAGCGCCTCGGCGGCGCCAAGATCGCGCACCATCACCGCAAAGGGCTTCTGGTCGCGCTGCTTGCGTTCGCGCAGGCGGGACACTGCCAGCGATGACGTTGCATCGCAGGCCAGGTGATAGCCGCCGATTCCCTTGACCGCCAGGATCTTCCCGTCGGCCAGCAGGCGAGCCGCTGGCTCCGTCGGATCCGCCAGGTCCAGTGCCGCTCCGTCGGCGTCGACCAGCAAGAGCAAGGGTCCGCAAGCCGGACAGGCGATGGGCTGGGCGTGAAAGCGCCGGTCCGCCGGATCTTCGTACTCGCGGCGGCAGTCGGAGCACATCACAAACGACTCCATGGTGGTGTGAACGCGGTCGTACGGGATCTCGCGTGCAATAGAGAAGCGCGGCCCACACTGGGTGCAGTTGGTCAGCGCGTAGTGAAACCGGCGGGCGCGCGCATCTTCGATCTCGGCCAGACAGTCGGCGCAGGTGGCAATGTCCGGCGGGATCGACACGCGCCGGCCCGACTCGCCGGTCGGCCCGCTCGGCGCAATGATGAATGTGGCGACAGCCTCGGTCGAAATCACTTCACTGGTAAAGCTCTTTATGCGCGCCGCGGGCGGTGGCTGGCCCAGGCTGGTCACAAATCCGTCGAGCGCCGCCGGCGCACCGAACGCTTCGATGGTCACCCCTTGGCCGTCATTGAAAACCCGGCCAGCCAGTCCCGCCTGCTGCGCCAGCCGCCACACCCAGGGCCGAAACCCCACGCCCTGCACCACGCCGCGAACCAGGATGCGGCGACCCGCGCGCGCTTCCATCCTACATGCGCCGGGTGGCTGCCATGCGCGCCAGCAGCCAGTCGAACCATGCCTGCAGGCCCTCGCCTTTCCAGGCCGACATCTTGATGACCTCGATGCTGGGGTTGATGGCGCGGGCGTCGGCGAGAGCGGCCGCCACGTCGAAGTTGGTGTGAGGCTGCAGATCCATCTTGTTGAGGATCAGAGCACGCGACTCCTGGAACATCAGCGGGTACTTGCCCGGCTTGTCGTGGCCCTCGGTGCAGGAGAGCATCATCACCTTGTCGTGCTCGCCCAGATCGAACTCGGCCGGGCACACCAGATTGCCCACGTTTTCAATGACGAGCAGGTCCAGTCGCGTGGGGAGCCCGCCGGCTTCACCGGCGGCGGACCATCGCGGGAGGGTTTGGGAACCCTGTGAGAGTTCCCATGTAAAATGTCCCGCCTTCAGATCGTCGGCGGCGCGCGCGATCTGATGCGCTTCGATGTGGCAGGCACCGCCGGTGTTGATCTGCAACGTGGGCACCCCGTGGCGGCCGATACGATCCGCGTCGCGCGTGGTCGCGATGTCGCCCGTGATGACCGCCATGCGCACGCGTTTGCCCAGCTCCTCGGCCGTGCGTTCCAGCAGGGTGGTCTTGCCCGCGCCCGGCCCGGACATGAGGTTCACCACGTACACGCCCTCGCGCCCGAAGCGCCGGCGGTTGCTCGCGGCGTTCTCGCGGTTGTCCTGCAAGACGTCGCGGGCCACCTCGATCTCTTTGCTCATGGTTGCTCTCCTGCGGGCAAGGCCGCCTGGTCGTCGATGTCGATGGTGTCAAGCCGCAACTCGCGGCCCGCCAGCACCTCGCCGCCGGGCGTGCCGCAGGCGCAGAGTTCCAGCAAGTCGCCGCCGCGCTCGGCGCCGCAAGCGCGGCAGCGCAGGCGGGTGGGCACGCGCACGATTTCCAACGCACAGCCCTCGACGCGCGTGCCCCGGCTGACCACGCCGAAGGCGAAGCTCAAGGTGTCCGGCTCCACGCAGGTCATCTCGCCCAGCAGAAGGCGCATGCCCACGACGCGACCGCCGCCGTTCTGGTCAGCAACCTCGATGGCCGTGTCCACCATGCGCTGGGCGACGGAGGTTTCGTGCATGCGGATTCCGAGGTGCGTTCTTGCCACGCTGGTTTTGGGAAAACAATAGCCTTGCAGTGACGGCGTTCATCTGGACGACTGCCCGCGGCCGGAACACAAACGTGAGAGGGGAGGACCCAGAGAATATTTTTTGGGACGCGCTATGATTCAAACATGCACATTGTTCTTCATGTTGGTGTCCTGGCATTGACCGTGCTCGTCCTGAGCCGGGTGACCTCCGGGGTGTGGCTGAAGAATCCCCCGGCGGCCATCACCGTGGCGGTCGTGTTCAGCCTGCTCAACTGGGCGCTCGGCTGGCTGCTCCGCCTGCTGCTCGTGGTCCCCACCATCCTGACCCTGGGCCTGTTGCTGCTCTTCACCACCTACATCGTGAACACCGTCCTGCTCTGGCTGGCTGACAAGCTGCTCCCTTCGTTCGAGATCAAGACCACGCGCGCCCTGCTGCTGTCATCGAGCGCCATCACACTGGTCAACTGGCTTTTTCATTTCATGCAATGGCGATAGCCACGAAGGGCCATATCTCAGGTAAAGTTGTTTCATGCGCTGCTTGCGTTGCGTTGCGCTGCTCGATCTGACCACGGCGTTTGCCTGCGCCTCGACCCAAACCACCGGGACGGCCCCACCGCCTCCGCCTGTCGCGGTCCCGCGCTCGCCCAGCCGGTCGCCGATGCCCGCCCTGCCCCGCAACATCGGCACTGCTGGTGCCTTCGCAGTCGAAGGCGGTGAAGGGCTGGCCCACCTGTGCCAGACCCTGCGCGACGAGAACTCGATGGTTTTTTCGGGCAACGTTGTGGCCCAAGCGCAAGAGCGCGAGGAGCACGCCCGCCGCCGCCAGGATGCTGAGCGCATGCGCTACGTTGCCATCGTGCCGGCTCAGGGCTTCGCCCTGGCCAACTACGAATTGGGGGAGCACCGGCTGGTGCTCGACACGGGCCGGAGTTTCAGATTGGCGGACAACGCCGAGCTTCTGACCAACCTGGAGACAGGCACCATTGGCTTCCGCCTGTCGCCCGAGGCTGCCGATCATGTCCTGATCGAACGCGCCGCAGGCAAGGTCTTCCTGCGCGTGGTGTTCCGCCCCGTGTACTCGAAGTTGCGCCAGCAGACCTGCCTGTGGATCAGCGGCGGCACCGTGGTCACGATGGAGATCGATCTGGAAACCGTGGCCCTGCTCGCCCCGGACGGCTCGCGCCTGGCCCAAGGCGACAACACTCCAGACAGCGACCTGGACTCGCCGGTGACCGATCCGCAAGTTGTGATTCGGCGTCCGCGCAGCGCCACCGGCGGGGACGTGCCGGAAACCCTGGCCAGGGCCAGCACGGAGCTCGGGCCTCTGCTTCTGCCCTGCTATCAGAAAGCCCTCGAGTCGCGACCCGGCCTGCGTGGCACGCTGGTCCTCGGTATCAAGGTCGGCCCCGACGGCTCAGTCGAGGAATCACGCATGGAACTGAGCTCGCTCGGTGACGAATTCCTGGCTGTCTGCGCTGCTGCGAAGGCCGGCAAGGCCAAGTTGACTGGTGGCCCGGGCCGCATGAGCGTCACCGTGGTGTTCGGTTCGAAGAACGACCAGAAGTAGGCTCGCGTCTTCGCCGGACCACTTCGCGTCGTCAGGCTCCGTCTTCTCTCCCTGGGTTCCGGTGCCTGTCACCGCCGACCGCTGCCCGACGCGGCATCTGATGGCTCGCCGCTGCAATGCATTTGTCGCGAAATTTCTGCGCCGGCCTTCTTGACGCTGACGCGCTTAATCTGGGACACTGCTCCCGGCCGGCTTGTCGCGCCGAAGATCCGCGTGAGCGGAACCAGAGGCAGCAGCCGCGGGTACTGCCACCAAGAAAGGAGCCGATACCTATGTCACAGCAGAATCTCTTTGGCCTTCTGTCCCGTGCAACCACGTCTCTCGCGCTTCTGGGGATCGTTGTCGGATGCGGCAGTTCGCCGGCGAAGCCGCAGAACGCGCTCCAGGCCGAGTTGGTGGGCGCTCCTCCGTGGGTGAGCGGCCCCTGTCAGGCCGGCCTGCAAAACAAGAAGGCTGTCTGCGGCAAAGGCAGCGTGTCGGGGATGACCAACATCTCGCTGGCCAACTCTGCGGCCGAGGGCCGCGCGCGCACCGAACTGGCGCGCAGCCTGCAGACCCGCGTCAAGGCGATGCTGAAGGACTACCAGGCAGCCACCCAGGGCGGCCCCGAGAACAAGACCGCCAGCGAGCAGCACATCGAAGATGTGTCCAAGCAGATCACGGACATGACCCTCTCGGGCACGCGCCTGGAAGCCACCTGGGTCTCGAACAGCGGCACCCTCTGGGCGCTGGTGGTGCTCGACACGGAATCCTTCAAGGACTCGCTCACGCAGATGAAGGGGCTCGACGACCGGGAACGCGCCGCCATCATCCACCGGGCTGACAAGGCCTTCTCCGAGCTGGACGACGCGACTGCCCAGTAGCCGGCGCCCACGCGCACGACTCAAACCCGGAATAACCCATGAACAGAACTCTTGCTCTTCACCTGCCGCTGGCCGCCTTCTCGCTGACTTCGATTCTTTCCGTCGGCTGTGGCACCAGTATCACGGTCACTCGCCTGGCGCCCGCTGAAGTCAACCTGGCTGGCGTCAAGCGCATCGCCATCACCAAGATCGACGGTCCCGACGGTGAGACCTTCGCCACCATGGTCAGCCAACGCATCCTCGATTCCAAGCGCTACGAGGTGGTGGAGCGAGCCGAGATGGACAAAATCACGGCCGAACACCGAGGCGCGCTGGATGCGGCGTTTGAACAGAATCAGGGCGTGGAGATCGGAAAGCTTCTGCCCGCAGCGGCGCTGGTGGCCGGCACGGTCAACGAATCCAAGGCCGACGACAAGGTCAACAGCAAGAGCGACACCTGCACCCGGTATGAGAGCGGAAAGCTGCTGCGTTACCCATGCACCCGCTACACCCGCACGGTGAAGGCGCGCTTCGTGACCAACGTGCGCGTGTTCGACACCAACACCAGCAAGCTGCTGGTCAGCCGCCGACTGGTCGCGGAGCGCAAGAAGGAGACCACGTCCACCGACGGCGATCCCGACAATGTGGATAGCGATGCGCTGCTCGACCAGTGCCGCAACGAGGTGGCCGATCAGTTCTTGAAGATGATCGCGCCCCACCCCGTGCAGGAACATGTGGCTTTGCTGGAAGACAGCGCCCTACCCGAACTGAAGCAGGGCAACGAGTACCTGAAACGCAGCGATCCGGGGACGGCCGTGGAGTTCTTCGCACGCGCGGTGGCCAGGGCGGACGCGAACCCATCCCTCAAGCCAGAGGTCAAGGGCCGGGCGCACTACAGCTACGGCCTGGGCAAGGCGATGGTGGGCGACTACGACATCGCCCTCGCCGAGTTGCACATGGCCCAGACATTGAAGCCGGATCAGGGGTGGATGGATCTGGAAATGCGCGTGCGCGCCTGGAAGAAGGACGCGGACAAGGTCAGCGAGCAGATGAAGGATGCCGCAGCCGCTGCCCCACAATAGCGGCCGGGCAACGTCAGCGGAGGCAGAGCGTGACGATGAAGAACTATCTGACCTTGGCCGCGCTTGTTCCCACCCTGCTACTCGTGCCCGCCAGGGCCGACGCCGGGTGTCCCGAATGGACCCGCAGCGGCCAGAGCCCGGAATACCCCCGGTCTCGTTTCCTGGTCGGGCTCGGCGTTGCCGGCGGCATGCCCAGTCAGGCTGCCGGCGAAGTGCCGGCCAAGACAGCCGCCCTTTCCGATATGTCGAAACAGATCGTGGCGTCGATCTCGTCGACCACCACCGTCGAGGCCTCGGGCAGTTCGAGCGGCGGGGGGCATTTTTCCGTCCAGGACAAGTCCACCATCAAGAGCGCGATCAGGCTGCCCGACGCGCAAATTGTCGCGCGTTGCTTCGACCCGCAGCAGGCCACCCTGTACGCGCTGGCCGCGGTGGACCGGGCGGTGGCGCAGCAGCATATCAGCGCGGCCGTGGATACTGCGGCGGACAAGGCCTCGCGCGAGATGAAGGCCATCAATGCGGCCTTGAAGAAGCGGGCGCCCATGGATGCGCTCACGCACCTGCAGCCCGCGCGGGAAGCCATCGACGAGGTGGAAACGCAACTTATCGTGCTGCGCGCGATCGGCGGCAGCTACAAGGGCGCGACCCCGACCCGCAGCGATTTCAAGGATCTGGCCCACTCCCTGCGTTCCAAGTTGCGCGTGACGGTCATCGCCACTGGCGAGGGCGCCAAGCAGGTGGCGGCCAGCGTGGTCGAACGGCTGACCAAGCTGGGCGTGGAGGTGCAGACCGCTGACAGGGCCGCGGGTGCCGTGGTCATCAAGCTCGAAGTTTCCGAGAGGGCGCTGGTGCCGTCCGTCATCGCTGCCGGCATGGCGGCGCAGGAGGCGGCCGACGTGGAGGTCAAGCGACTGGACACCGACGCGGTCATTGCCGGATTCCAGAAGGAAGGCCGCGGTGTGGGCCGCGCCGAGTCCGATGCACGCAGCCGCGCCTTCACCAACCTGGCCGGCCTCATCGGCCCCGCAGTCGAGAATTCCCTCAAGGGTCCGCTGGCCCTGGGCGCCGAAGGCGAGTAGGCGCCGCCGACTATAGACCGCCGATCCACTCCGCGAGCTGGGCCAGCACCTCGGGGTTTCGTTGAGGGTATTCACACCCTGGGACTGCGGTCGCGCTGACTCTCCTCTCGCTCGACATGCTCCTCGAGCTTCCGCGCGGCAATCCTCAGCAGCGCCGTGACCCCCGACTGCACCGCGCCCTCGAATTCCTTCGCTCCCTCGACCACGGAACCACTGCCGTCGAGCAGCTTGCGCTTCCATGCCTCGCGCGCGGCCCGGCGTCGCTCGCGCTCGCGTCGCTTTTCCTCGCGACGCCGACGCCGCAAAACCTTGTCGTACGGGAAAATCACGTGCCTCAACTGCAGCGCCAGCACGGCACCACTGCCCAGCAAAGGCCAGACATACCAGTTGCCACCGGTCAAACGGGTCGCAATGAAATACAGAAAGCCGTTCAGGACGGTGAAGCTCACGGCCGAGGAGGCGAACCGCTTGATCTGCACGATCCGCTCGGCCGCGATCTCGCGGGAGGCAACCTGCCGGGCCTGCTCTTGCGTGCGAGACCGCGCCAGCTCCGCGGTAGCACGCTCTACGGCGTCGCGTTCGATGCCAGCCTCCGCCGCGATCTCAACCAACTCGGCGTGGCTGAGCGTGCGTTCGCCCTGCGCCTGCTCGCTCAGCGCGCGCTTGATGATCTCGTCGATCTCCTCCTGCGTGTAGTTGGTTTGCGGGTCAGTCATGAGAATGTGCATCCAGAAATCGAGAACGGCCGATCGCGGTACGGATATCTTGCAACGCGGCTCCGCAGCTGTACCTGTGGGTGAAGCTTGTCCAATCGCGAACTCGTCTCGGTCGGGCTATCCGGACTCCACCCGACGACGTCATGCACCCAAACCCGGAAATGCTCGTCGCAGATAGTACCAGCGGTTCACATGCGAGGCTAACCATTCAAAATCGATCCCGCGTCACGGTCGAAATGTCACACATTTCCCCACCAACGACAGATCGGCCACCTCTCGCTCTGTCAGGATTGAGGATGCCTGCAGCAATCCCTGGTCTGGACCATCGCTTCCAGCGTCGAGGGGATATACTCCATCGTCCACCCGAATTAGTTGAGCCGTATAACGAAGGCACTTCACTGCTTTCTGAATAGAAGTTCCGTATCACCCTGGGGAGAAGCCATGAACATGATTCCCAAGCCACGTCTTCTGGTTCTAGTGCTGCTCGCCGCCTCGCCTCTGGCGACTGGCTGCGGCGGAAGCAACACGTCAGGCAAGAGCAGCGGAGGCGCGACGGCCGGCGGAGCTGGCGCTGGAGGCGGCAATACGACCAATCCGGGCAGCACGACCAGCGCAGGTGGACAAACTCAAACCGGCAGCTCCACCAATCCAGTTCCCCCAGTCGGGGGCTCCAGCGGCGGCGTTGTTACGGGAGGCACCACTGCCCCCGGAGGCGGCGCCACTGCCCCGGGCGGCGCCAGCGGCACGACACCAGTCGGCGGAAACACCGTGACAGGCGGAATTGCTGGCGCAGGCGGAGTTGGCGGAGCCGGCGGTGTCGCTGGCGCGGGCGGAACTCCTCGAACTGGTGGCGCACGAGGCGGCACCACTGCCCCTGGCGGCGCGACGGCCCCTGGCGGCAGCACACCCCTTGGCGGCGCCACAGTCACCGGCGGGTCGCCCACCGGAGGAGCTGGCCCGAATCCTCCTCCAGTTATCGGAAACCGGGTTCGACAGATCATGCCCTTCGACGCGAGCTGGCTGTTCAATGCCGGCGATGCGACCGGGGCGGATACCACGACGTTCGCGGACACCACGTGGCGCTCACTCAGCGTCCCGCACGACTGGGCCATCGAGGGGACCAACCCTCCCGCCAATCCCTTCTCAGCAACGGCCGCGACCACGGGCAGAGGCGCATGGGTGGCTTCGGGAATTGCCTGGTACCGCAAACACTTCACGCTTCCGCAATCCCTATCGGGTGACAAGATTTACGTTGAGTTCGACGCCGTGATGGGGAACAGCACCGTCTACGTCAATGGCACTCAGATCGGGAACCATCCCTACGGCTACGTGACCTTCCGCTACGACATCACGGCGAATGTCAAAGCTGACGGGACCACCGACAACGTAATTGCGGTAAAGTGCGACACATCAACTCAGCCGGCTGAGCGCTTTTACGCTGGCGCCGGCATCTACCGCCATGTCCGCCTGCTCGCGACTAATCCCGTGCACGTTGACCAGTGGGCCACCTATGTGCAGACGCCGTCGCCGACAACCACGTCGGCGACCGTCCACGTTCAGACCTCGGTGGTCAACAGCGGCACGACGTCTCAGAGCGTGACGGTGCAGGGCATCGTCAGCGGCCCGGATGGCACGGCGCTCACGCCGGTTTCGGCCGCTGCCCAGACCATCGCCGGGGGCGCATCGGCCAGCTTCACCTTCGATGTGACTGTGGCGAATCCCAAGCTATGGGATCTAGAGAACCCCAACATGTACTCGCTGTTGACCAACGTCCAGGTTGGCGGCACCACTGTCGACGACGATGTGACGCCGTTCGGGATCCGCAGCCTCATATTCAACAACGGCCTGACGCTCAATGGTAAGAGCGTGAAGCTCGCAGGCACCGCTAACCATCAGGACTATCACGGGCTCGGACTGGCCGCGCCGGCGCGGGCAATGCAGAGGCGCATCGCCGGGCTCAAGACCACCGGGTCGAACGCTTGGCGTACGGCGCACGATCCGCCCAGCCCGGATTTCCTCGATCTGACGGACCGAATGGGAATGCTCGTGCTGGACGAGTTCACCGACGTCTGGAGCAATATGAAGTACGAGGATAAGGGCGACTACTCAATGTACTTCAACAAGGCCTCGACGACCCCGACCGGAATGCCCGCGCTACCCGCGGCAGCCACCAGCGCGAAGTGGTGGGAGGTGGATTTCACCGGGTATATCATGCGGGATCGCAACCACCCGAGCGTGGCCCTGTACAGCGTGGGCAACGAGATCCACGATTCGCTCGCTTCACGAACTCCGATTCTGACCGAGATGCACAATATCGCTCATGCGCTCGATCCCTCACGCTACATCACCCAGGCTCTGCTTGACCCGAGCACGGCTGGCGACACGGCCTCCACCGCACAAACAGCCAGTCTGCTTGACGTGTGGGGCACGAATTACAACGCCGCGGTCTGCACGCAGATGGAGGGAAGTACGGCCACCAAGTCCAGCATGGTAACCGAGGACGGCACCAACGCGACGGCAGACTGGACCACGGTCAATGGCAACACTGGACTGACGGGCATATTCCTTTGGACGGGCGTGTCGTATCTGGGTGAAGTCGATGGGCAAACTACCAAGATCGGAGGCGGTGGGGGCCTCATGAGTTCACTCGGGGTCATCAGCGGTACCGGCAACACCTGGCAGGGTACTTGGGGCGCAACCAAGACCACGTTTAACTCGGGAGCGGTGGCTGGCAAGGTGACTCTCACGCCCGATCACACCACGCTGGTTGCCGACAATAACGACTGCGTCTTCTTCATGGCGGCTATATCCGGCAGCGCAGCCACTCCGATCACCTTCACCATCTCGGGTCCAGGCAACATCATCGCGGTGGACAGCGACAGCATGGGCATGGAATCGTTCCGCGGCCCACCATGGACTCGGAACGCCTACAACGGCGTGGCCTATGCGATCGTCCAGGCGACCGGCGCTGGCACCATCACGGTGACGGCCTCGGCGACTGGGCTCACAGCGGGCAGCGCGAGCGTGACGGCCAGCGCGGGCACCTGGTTGCCGTGCTCAGGAACCTGCGACTGATCGGGTGAACAGACTCGACGGTTCCTGGCGAGGCGCCGCCGAGAAGCACGTCATTGCGCGCCGGCCACGATCGCGGCGCGCAATGCGTTTAGATTGCCGGCCGAGCCAATGAACAGGTCTTCAGGGAAATGTCTGAGCGCGAGCACGCCCCGATAGATCTCCGCGCGCTGATCGACGTTCATGCCGAATCCCGCCAGGAATTGCAGGCGCAGGTTGTCGTCGCGGTTGATCTCGGCGTCCCTCAGCCAGGGCACGATCTCGGCGGCCCGCCCACCGTAGGTGGAGAGCAGCGCGACGGCTGAGTCGAAGCCGATCTGGCGCAACGACTGCACGACCGGGAGGAACTCCGGGGTCTGCAGGCGGCCCTCCATCGCGTCGACGTCGATGCGGGTCGGCTCCACCTGCCCCAGCAGCACGACGTCGTAGCCTTGTCCCTGGACCGTGTTGCCCCAGATGGTCCCGTTGGGAAACGCCTCGAAGAAGGTCGCGACCTCGCTCTTCACCGCCGCCATGCCGCTGTCATAGAGCTGCACGAACACTGTCACCACACCGCCTGGATTGAGGTGCCGTTTGGCCAGCTCCCAAAACTCGCGCGTGTAGAGATTGGCGGCGCCTTTGACCCAGGGATCGAACGGGTCCGAAGTGATGGCGTCGAACTTCTGCCTGGTCGTGGTGAGGAAGTGCCGCGCGTCGTCCACTTCGACGTGCACCTTGGGATTGTCAATCACGTGCTGGTTGTGGTTGCCGAAGTACTTCGCGGCTACTCCCGGGACCAGCGGCTCGATCTCCGCAATGGTCAGGTGCTCGACCCGGGGATCGATGCTGGCCGCGCCGGCCGTGACACCCGCCCCGCAGGCGATCACCAGGACATTGCGCGGCTCCGCAGGGACCAACGTCGTGAAATGCCCGAGCATGCGCTGCAGCCGCATGTCCTGGGGAAGCGTGGACGCCTGGACCTTGCCAGCGTTGGCGTAGCTGATGATTCCGTTCAGGTCCCTTGAGACCGCCGGGGACGAATTCATCCCCTCTCCGACATAGAGAAATGTCTCTTTCGTGGTTCGCTCGACCGCCGAAAAGCGGCCGTGCGCCACCAGCAGCGGCGGAACCGCGATCACGTTGCGCCCCAGCAGCACGGCCAGCGCGACAATGGACAAGGTCCAGATTGCACTTCGAGTCGTCAACCGCGGCGCCGCAGGATCGAACACCCGCACCGGAACCAGGGTCACGGCGGCGGCCAGGGCCGAAATCGCAATCAGGATTCGCTCGCCGTTCTGCGTCCCGACCGAGGCAATCACCACCAGGCTGGTGCCCAGCGCCCCGATGATGGCGCCCACAGTGTTGGCGGCGTAGACCCGGCCCACCACCGCGCCCCCATCACTTCCCTTGGACGCGACCGCCGCCAGCGCCAGCGGAAAGCTGGCCCCCCAAAGGCAGGCAGCGGGCAGGATGGCCCACAGGCAGCGGACCAGATCGATCTGGAACTGGCTCCAGGGGGTGGCCGCCAGCCGCGGATTGACAGGCCAGTACGGCAGCAAGCTGGTGATGTTCCACGACGCCCAAGCGATCGCGACGACCAGCGCGAGCTGCGCCAGGCCGAGCGCACGCCGCGCATCGGGCGTCCGGCGCGCCAGCGACGAGCCGACACCGCTGCCCAGCCCGATTCCGATCAAGAACACCGCCAAGATGATCGAGAAGGTGTACGTGGTGTGGCTCAGCAGCAGCCCGAACAGCCGCGTCCAGATCACCTCTGCGCCGAGCGCGCTCATCCCTGAAAGCCCGATCGCGAGGTAGATGATCCAGGCCGGCGCGCCTGGGCCTGGCACCGCAGCGTCGACAAGGTCGTGGCTGCGCTCGCGCGGTACCACCCCGGGACGGATGCGCGCGAGCGCGAACGCTCCGGCGGCCACCGCCGCGTTCAAAGCGACGGCAACGTAGGTTGCGGTGTGCATGTCGTGAACCCGGAGCAGGTAGAAGCCCGCGAGCAGACAGCCGAACACAGCCCCAAGGGTGTTGCCGCCATAGAAGGTCCCGAGCCACGAGACGCCGCGCGGGCTCATCTCCACCCAGCGGGAAACCGCAGGCAGCGTCGCCCCCATCATCACCGTCGGAGGCAAGAGACAGAACGCCGCGAACAGGCCGCGCAGGAGCAGTCCCGGGACGCCGTGCCCGACCACCGCCGTATAGGCGACCTCGACCAGAGGCACCGCCCCCAGCATCAGCATCCCGGAAATGCCGATCCCCATTTCGAGAATGGCGTACACCCGCAAGGGGTGCCGCTGGCGCGAGACGAAGCGTGCAAGCCCTAGGCTACCCAGGCACATTCCGCCCATGAAGGTTCCCAGCAGCACCGCGATGGAAACCGCCGAAGATCCGAGCACGAGCTGCAACATCTGAAACCAGACGATCTCGTAGATAAGCGCTGCACATCCGCTGCCCACGAACAGCATCAGGAGAAGCGCAAAGGGCTGTCCCTCCGCACTGCTCGCAGCCGTCCTTGCGCCCTTGCGGCGTCGGGCCATTCGCACGCCGGCCAGCGACACGATCGCCACGCCGAGCACGATCTCGATCCAGCCAATCGGGGCGCGCGTCGCGGGCTCCGCGATTCCCGCCTCCCCGGCGGGCTGCGGGCCGGTGGCAGGGGCCGCATCGCCGACTCGCATGACCGGTGGGAAGGGTGTCGGGGCCAGGCAATACGCAGCGAACTCGGAAACCGAGAAGAAGCCGTCGCCCTCCGGATCGCCCAGGCGCAGGTAGCGCACGGTCACCGGTTCGATCTGGACCGAGCGCACGCGCAGGCCGTGGCCCCGGTCGACCACGTTCGCAACCTCCGCCAGCACCCGGAAGCTGCCCGGCTGCCCGTCGCTCGATCCGGCGATCTTGTAGGTGTCGTTGGCGTCGGCTTGCACATAGAGCGCGCTCACCTTGCGCGGCCCGCCCAGGTCATAGGTTATCGAGGCAGCGTGGCTCGCCAGCTTGACAGCAGCGGGCGCGTCCCACGGCGCGCCCTCGGAAGCAACTGCGCCGTCGGTGACCAGTGCCACGTTGCCGTGGATGTCGGCGTGGGCGGACGGCATCCGACCCGCGAGCAGATCGGCGGTGTCACATCCGGACGCCGCCGGGCTCTCTCCGGCATAGGAGCTTAGACCTGCTGCCACGGCGAGCACCAGTCCAGCGCAGCCAAAGAACGGAATCGGGCGATGGCGTGTCATGGATCCTCCATCGGTCGGGGTCAGCCAGCGTATCAGGTTGTCGATGCGCACGCGATTGCCACGGGTTTGCCTCAATGCCACCTTCGGGTGGAGCCGTGGCAATCGACACGCAACGGTGATCGCCTGGCGAAGAACACTACCCTCCCGCCAGTTCCACCGTCCCGCTCGTCCCATCCAGCGCCACCATGTCCCCGGTCTTGATGAACTGGCGGGCACCCTTGGCAGAGACCACGGCGGGGATGCCGTACTCGCGCGCCACCACAGCCCCGTGGGACAGCGGACTGCCGATCTCGGTAATGAGCCCCCCAATCACGCTGAAGTAAGGGGTCCAGCCGATGTCGGTGAATGACACCACCATGATCTCGCCCTGTTGTAGCGCGGCCGCTTCAGCGATGCTGTTGACGATGCGGGCGCGGGCCCTGACGACACCGCGGCTGACGGGAATGCCCCTGATCTGGTTGCCGGCGATGCTGACCGGCTCTTCCTCTTCGAGTGGCTCGGGGATTCCCGCGTTCATCAAAGGAAATTGCAGCTTCGCGGTCTCCGGGAGCTGAATCCGGCGCTTGTTGGCCTTCACCTTCCAGGCAGGGTTGTGGTCCTCGATGAGCCGCCCGATCTCCTCCCGGGTGAGAAAGTAGATCTGGTCGGTGTCGTCGAGAAGGCCGTGTTGCACCAGCGTCGTGGCATAGCTCCGGTAGGCTTTGCGGGTTCGGTTGACTATCCTCATGGATAGTGCCTTGGTCATTTCGCGATTGGCAACGGCCTTGCGTGCGGCTCTGCTGAACAGCTTGATGAAGAGGCGCTGTGTGACCGTGAGCTGTTGCTTCATGAGCAGACGAAGCTGGTCGGCATCGTCACGCTTGCTCCTTGCCTGCGGTCTGGCTCTCAGCGAAGTCTGGATCATGGAGACCAGCTGCTCCTGGTCTTCTTCCCAGGGCTTCTCTCGCAACTCCGCCTCTCGTACGCAGCGGTGGCCGTGCCGCTGCAAGAACGCCTGGTAGCTGTCCCGAACATGGGTCGGGGCATGTTCCTGGATCAAGTTCAGTGCCGCGGACGGGGTCACGGACGATAGCTGCTCAGCAAGTGCGGCAGCACCGCGCACCTGCTCGGCGAACCGTTCGAGCGATTTTACCGCGTCGGCGCTTTCGATGGCGGGGTTGTCGGCGAGAAGGTGCGCAGCCAGGGCGTGGTCGCGCGCCTGGGGACGCCGTTTGTTGCCGGCCACGATACCTATGAGAATCGAGTAGTAGAAGCCCGATTGCGCCGAGCCAAGGAGATGAAAGCAAAAAGCATCCACCAACCGCTCGAAGGCGAAGTCGAGGGTTTGGTAGTCCTTGTGGAGGTCGCCGGTCATCTCCAGGTGAAGACCCTGTTCCAGCCTGCGCAGCTTCTTCACGCTCCGGCCCGCAAACTGGATGGTGGTGATCTGCTTGAGAAAACGCAGGCACCGGAGCACGACTGGATCCAACTTCCCCACCCTCAGTTCGGGCACATCGGTGGCGCTCAGTGAGATGAGGACGTTCTCCTTCTTGTTCAGCGCCAGCCGCTGCACATAGGCCATGTAGCGGCTCATGTTGAAGAAGAGCCGGTTGTAGAACAGCTCAAGCGAGCGCCATTTCCTGATGTCCTGCATCGGGATCACGCCGGAGCGCGCGGCCAGGGTGCCGAGTCCGATATCGATGGCCCGGCCGCAGACCGAGTAGGTGAGCGGGGTGACAACCCCCGGCATCATCTCGCCGATGTTTCCCAGCGACCAAACGTCGCTGCTCTCCTGCTTCACGTCGTCGAGCTCGTTGAAATGCACGTCATCCAGGGTCGTGATCGGCCGCACCTGCAACCAGTGGATTGTGCCCGCGCTGTCGATCACCCACTCGAGATCAACCGGGTGACCGTATGCCTTCTCCGCCTGTCTGGCCCCGGCCATCAGTTCCCGCACCTGCGCTGCGGACAGCAGATCGCCGTTCCTGGCGATCTGTGAAGCGATGTTCTTGCCGCTGTTGAACAGTCGATACTGGACGGCATCCTTCTTGCCGCTGACCAGAACATCGCCGGCACCGGCCGCGGCGCTGATCACCATCTTGTCCCGACGGTTGCTCACCGGATCGGCGCTGAAAATGACCCCCGCCCTCGCGGCCTGCACCATGTTCTGCACGATGACCGAGACGCGGGTGTCAGCGCGGTCGTGGATTTCTTTGGCATACAAGGAGACCCTGTCAGCGCTGCCAGAGGTAGCGCACTTGTGGATGGCCGCCTTCACTGCTTCGATGCCACTGACGTTCAGATAGGATGCAAACTGGCCGGCGAAAGAGGCGTGCAAGCCGTCCTCGCTCACCGCGGAGGAGCGCACCGCCTTGGGTCCGTCGCCCAGAGCGCGAAGGTGGGTTGCCAGAACGTCTTCCGGTAGTTCCTGCCCGTCAGGCTGGATGATCACGAACGACTCGGGAACCCGGAGCCCGAGTCGATGCAGGACTTTCAACCCGCGGGCTTTGCCACCCACAGGCAGGTCCCCCACGTCGCGTATGAAGTGGAACAAGACTCAGTCGACCCGATAGAGGTCGGCATGAAATCCATATTCGGCCATGCCGAGGCCGTCAACGCCGTTGAACCGATAGCTGGCGATCCCTTCGCGCATCATGTACTTCCCGTCATGCAGATAGGCGAATTCCCCGTGCCGGTGGAATTCCAGGATGTGCTTCTTCCCGCTGCGGGCGATGATCTCGATCGTGCCCTGATCGGGCTTTAGTCCGTCGCGGTGGATGGTTTCCAGATCGGTGGTGTCCACGATGGCATCGGTCACACCGTCGGCCCCGGTGATGAAACCAGCGGTCAACCGTCCGAGAAATTGCCATTTGATGGTGGTGACCGTGAAGTGGTGGCCGTCGTCCGCGATGCCGGTGAACCAGTAGTGGCGGTCCCACGTCAGCCAGTTGCGCGAGCCGAAGGAGTGGTCGCGCGACGCCCTCAGGTTCAGGTCATGGCGTCGGCCGTCGAGTTCGATGCTCCCGGCGAAGGCACCGGTCTGTTCGTAATGGACCTGATGGGTGTCTTTCATCGCGTGAAAAAAATCCCTTGTCCACTTCTCCGAGGCTATGGCCTTGGCGATGAGGTTCCGGTCGGAGCTTCTGGCGTAGTCGTAGACGGGATGCTCCCCGGTAAAGAGCAGATCCGTCTTGCAGGCGTGCGGCTGGCCTTGCGCATCCGTCACCGGCCCCTGGTAGCTGACCCGCCATTTCTTCCCGACCTCCACGCAAACCCATTGCAACCCGCCCATCTGGAAGCCGGCGCCGTCGGGGCCGGGATCGTCCTTGATGCCAAAGGAACCAATTCCCGCAAGACGAAAATCGAACCAGCACTCGTGGGGGCGGTTCGGGCCGCGGAAAGCCATGCGGGTGATGAAAGCATTCCCCGCCTTGTCGCTGCCGTAAAAATAGGAGCTGTCGTTGGGGTAGGGCTCGTCGAGGTTCACGTGCTTCTGTTCGAGATACTCGACGGGATGCTGACGGCTCTTGCTGCGGCTGACCATCAGTCTGGCGATGAGCTGCTTCAGCATGAAGGGGCCAAATTACGGCGTCCCTTTTTACCTGGAAAGCGTTTCTTCGCACAAGATTCGACGCGCGCCAGGGGTTGAGCAGATTGCTCCGTCTACTGGCCCGTCGGTTCGATTGGTCTTGCAGATTGTCTTTGCGCGGACGGGAAGCCCGGCTACGAACCGCCGCACCGGGCGTTGACCACGGTGACGTGCACGCCGCGGGGATAGCGGGCGAGGTACGCGTCGCGCGCCTGCTTGCAACGAGCCCTGTCGCCCATGGCATTCTCAACGCGGTTGGGCAACATCTCGGGGCCCCCGGCAACTTCTAAGGATCCACGCCCATCGCCAGCGCACGTTGCTGATCGCGGCGCTCGACTTCGTGTGTATGTGTCCGCCCCCCGCGCGCCGTTTCGGGGTATCGATCGCAACCCACCAGGCCTGCATTCTCTTCAAGGTTCTTGTGGCGACCACGAGCTCTTTCATTCAAGCTCGCGCCTTGTGGTTTCCGCTGCGGACAAGAGTTGCAACAGCCGAGGTGGTTCATGCCGATTTCTAAACGGATATTGGGTGCGTCGCTGCTTTTCCTAGCGACAGCCCTTGTGGCGACGGCCCGTGGCGCGGATGAGCGCTTTCCCTGGCAGAAGGATCCTGGTCCCATTGCCGGCCGCTGGTCTGTGACGTGCGACGAGATGGCGGGCATGGTTGTCGAGTTCCGGGTTGATGGGAAGAAAGCCACAGGGCGCGTCTCTCACCTGGGCAAGGCCGGGCTTTTCGGCTACTCAGTCGGTGAGGAGATGCTGCGGCTCGAAGCCGACGATCACGGTGACTGGGTCGGGCAGCTTCGCTGGCGGGGACTGGGCAGCAAGGACCGCTGGGAGCCGATTCGCCTGGTCGCGACCTCCTCGCAACTCGATGCCACCATGACCACGGACAACTGCTACAAGCAGATGCCCCGGGCCAACTAACTCGCCTTCTCCACCGCTCCGCTCGGATTCGCCTCGCCCGCGGTCTGGTGCCAAGAAGGGATCGAAGAGAAGCAGAGTGAATCCGGACGGGCGGAGGCGGTGACGGTCACCTGGCCTAATGCTAGCTGGCAAACAGCCGTTTGAACCGAAACTGCTTCAGGCGCTACTGCTAGGTCGACAGGCAATTCATGACGCAAGGGGTGTGCCGGCGCACGCCCCTTGCTAGAGAGAAGGTCTTGCTGTCAGCAACATTTTCAACACAACGGTTTCAAGACAGGAGGTTTCGCGATGACTTCCCTCCCTCAGCATTCGATCCGTCTCACAGTGCTGACAGGTTTCTCACTGGCCCTGGCTCTCGGCTCATGCTCTAGCAGCAGCAGTCCTGGAAAGGGGACCGGCGGTAGCCTCGGGGGCGGCGGCGTAATTGTTAGCGGCGGTACCACGAGCACTGGGGGCACTGTGGCGAAAGGGGGCAGCACGACGACTCCAGCCACAGGCGGGATGCCCGCGGCTGGAGGAAGCATCCAACCTTCCGGTGGCGCGACCAGCAGCACGAGCGCAGCGGGAGGCACCAGCGCAGCGGGAGGCACCAGCGCAGCGGGAGGCACCAGCCCGACGGGAGGCAGTCCCACGGGTGGCCGCTCCCCGGCCACCGGGGGCTCCGCGCCCACAGGTGGCTCGACGCCCACGGGCGGCACCACAGTCTCAGGCGGAACCACAGCAACGGGCGGCACGTCGTCTGCCGGCGGAGCGGCTGGTGGCACCACGCGAGGAGGTGGCACCACGGCCAGCGGCGGAAGAGCGGGCGGCACCACGGGAGCCGGGGGAACGACCAACATCGAAACGGGTACCGGCGGAACCCCGGTTCTCGGCGGGACCACGGCCGCTGGTGGAAACACCGGCGGAGCCAGGGGTGGAACCACCAGCACGGGTGGCGCCACGGCGCCTGGCGGCTCGACGAGCAGCGGCGATGCCGGCCTGGCTGCGGACACATCGAGCTTCCGTTGCGTCAACTGGGCAGATCCTGGCGACAACTACCAGACGGGCAATATTCAGCCGACCGGGCTCTCTGCTACGACGGACACCTACGCCACGGCCCTGGTGACGGCCAACGCGATCTTGTCCGGCTTCCAATCGGTCCTGGAAGCCAATACCATCCGGGTGGGGATCAACGAGCCCACGGTGTCAGGTACCTGGTGGACGACGGGCTACAAGGCAATCATCGACGCAGCCACCAGCCAGAACTTCAAGGTCATCTTGGGCTATTGGGCCCACCAAAATGGCAAACCCGACGACGTGACCGCCTTCAACACTATGTGGCAAACCGTCATCACCACATACAATGACAACCCCCTAGTCTATTTCGATATCGCCAACGAGCCCTACGGGTATACCGAGCCGGCGTGGGCTGACTTGGTGGCGCAGTGGCTGGCCCTGTTCCCCAATGTTCCCAGGGCGCGGGTCCTTGTGGCTGGGGTCGTGACTGGAAACGGGTGGGATGCCGATGTGACGCAGGTGGGGGCGGACTCTCGTCTGAACGGAACCTTGCTGAACCTTCACGTGTATCCTTCGAACAGCAACTCGCTCACA